>Ga0233425_10000235_pt1 | contig 145002 bp, 126 predicted proteins | sample Watercolumn_Towu_2_FD_181712 | JGI IMG/M metagenome (GOLD analysis project Ga0233425, IMG submission 181712) | Freshwater microbial communities from Lake Towuti, South Sulawesi, Indonesia - Watercolumn_Towuti2014_140_MG | ecosystem: Environmental > Aquatic > Freshwater > Lake | place...
TCGCCCTGCCGGCGGCCTGGGCCCTCCCGGCCGGAGAGGCTCCCGGAGGCGCCGCCTCGGCCGCCGGGGGCCGAGGCGTGCCCGCCGTCGCTTTCACCGAACCGTCGGCGACGCTCCTCAACGGCTCGCTCGTGGTGTTCCGCGGGACGGTTTCCGACACCGACGCCGTCAGGGCCGTGGAGCTCAGCCGGGACGGCCTGAACTGGACCCCGGCAACCGACCTCGGAGGCGCCGTCCCGTTCTCGAACTGGACCTGCACGCTCTGGCTCCCCGAGGGGACGCACAACGTCACGGCGCGCGCGAACGACACGGCCGGCTCGGAGGGCCGGGCCGTCCTCGGGTTGGCCATAGACCTCACGGCGCCCGCCCTCGTCGTGGACACGCCCCAGAAGGACCTTCTGACGAACAGGACGATGCTCCCCGTGGCGGGCCGGACGGAGCCGGGCGCCACTGTCCGGGTTGGCTCCGAACCGGCGGCGGTGCTCCCGGACGGCAGCTTCAACGCCACCGCCCGGCTGGTCCCCGGGGCCAACCTGGTCGAGGTCCGCTCGCGCGATCCCGCCGGCAACGAGGCCGTCGAAACATTCAACGTGTTCCTCGACGCGGTCCCGCCGTCCCTGAACGCCTGGGCCACGGTCACGTTGACCAACAGGACGTCGGTCCCGGTGTTCGGCGAGACCGAGCAGGGAGCCGTCGTCAGCGTCGCCGGCGTCGATGTCCCGGTCGGCCTGTACGGCAACTTCTCCGCCTCCGTGGACCTGGTGCCGGGCATGAACCGGGTGACGGTCAGCGCCCGCGACCGGGCCCAAAACTACAACTTCGCCGTGGTCGAGGTCGTCCTGGACGCCACCGCCCCCTCGGTCCTCATCACCCGGCCGGCCGGGATGGCCGTCGTCAGCGACCCGGTGGTGGAGGTGTGCGGCACCGCCTCCGACGGAAGCGGCATCGCCGGCGTCCAGGTCGGCGTCGACGACCAGAACTACACGCTCGCCGGGGGCAACACCAGCTGGCGCGGGACGGTCCGCCTCCCCGCCGGGACGCACAACATCAGCGTCCTCGTGTTCGACCGGGCCGGCAACTCCAACCGGACGCACCAGACCATAACCTACCTCTCATCGGTCCAGGACCTGCTCCCGCCCGCGCTCGTCATCTCGAGCCCCCTGCCCGACAGCCGCGCGGGCCAACGCGTCCGGGTAAGGGGGCTAGCCTCGGACCCGTCCGGCGTGTCGTCGGTGCAGGCCGGGCTGGACAACCGCACCTGGCGGCAGTGCACCCAGAACGCCGCCCGGACGGAATGGTGGGTCAACCTCTCCCTCCGCAACGGCTGGAACACCATCTACGTCAGGGCCTACGACACGCGGGGGAACAACGCCACCCGCACGGTCGAGGTCGAGTACGTGGCCCCGCCCCCGCCCAGGCCGCCGGACTACGCATTGTACGCCGGGAGCGCCGCCGCCGCGGCGCTGGTGGTCATCGGCCTGTTCATCGGCATCAATTTCTGGCGCAAGTGGTCGGACCAGCCGGAGCCCGGGCTGGGCGAGGACGCGGCGGTCGTGGAGATACCGGCGAAGGGGCTGAAATAAGGCGCAAGGCACAAGGCGCAAGGCGCACCTTTGAAGACCGCAACGGCGGTCTTCTCGGCCGAGACGACCGAAGGTCGTCTACGGAGGCCGAAGGGGCAAGGTGCAAGGAGGAAGGGGCAAGGGGGGAACAGGTCCTTCCCTTTCGCCAGATTCCCTGCACCTTGCCACCCAAGCCCTGCGCCCTGCGCCTTGCGCCTTCTTCTTCCACCATATTGCTTATCTATCGCCACTCCGATGCGGCGCGCGGTATCCATGAAGCGCGTCGCCGAGAAGGAGGCCGAGGCCCGGAAGGAGGGCGTCCTGGAGAGCGTGCTCAAGGGGCAGGCGATGGAGACCTACATCGAGCACCGCACCTCCGAGATGAGGCACTGCGCCCTCTGCGACAGCATCGGCTACAAGCGCCGGCCGATGAAGCCGGTGGGCAAGCGCTGGATATGCATAGACTGCTGGCGCCAGATAAGGGAGACGCTCGACACGCTGGACCGGTGGGAGGAGGAGATGGCCCTCAAGGAGGAGATGGAGAGGACCATCAGGAAGGGGCTGGGCGCGCCGGCCGCCCGGAAGGATTAGGCGGCAACGATGGACCACGACATTCCACCCGCAACGCGCGATTACATCGAGGGCGTCCGCTCTTTCTGCCGCGGCATCGCTCCCCGCGTCCCCGAACTGGAGGGCCTGGGCAGGACGCCCCGCGATGTCCTCCTGGCCTGCGGGAAGGCCGGCCTCACCGGCCTGGAGGTGCCGCGCGATTACGGCGGTCTCGGGGCCGGCCCGCTCGCGTACGCCATGGCCATCGAGGAAGTATCCCGCGTCTCGGCCTCGCTCGGGGCCGTGTTGTCGGTGCACAACTCCGTCGGCGCCCTGCCCATCGCGACCTTCGGCACCGAGGAGCAGAAGCGGGAGCTCCTGCCGAAAATCGCCTCGGGCGAGTATCTAGCCGGATTCGCCGTGACCGAGGCGGGCGCCGGCTCCGATGTCTCTTCGATCACGACCACGGCCGTGAAGAGGGGGGGCGAATGGTCTCTCGACGGCGTCAAGCTCTTCATCTCGAACGGCGAGGGCGACGTCATCAACGTGCTGGCCGCCACGGAAAGCAAGCGGGGCGCCTCGGGCCAGACCATGTTCATCGTGCGCAAGGGCGACCGGGGTTTCCGCGTAGGAGGCGTCGAGCGCAAGATGGGCATCCACGCGGACGAGACATGCGAGCTCGTTTTCGAGGACTGCCGGATACCGGAGGACCGGGTCCTCGGGAAGCCGAACGAGGGCTTCAAGCTGGCGATGCAGGCCCTCGACATCGGGCGCATCGGCATCGCGGCGCAGTGCGTCGGGGCAGCTGCAGGCGCGCTTGACCAAGCAATCGATGCGGTGAAGAGGGGCTGGCAAATCGCAATTAACGATGCCGCTTCCGTTGGTCCACGCCCTGCGCCCTGCGCCTTGCGCCCAGCGCCTTCTTACTCCCAGTCCGCCCACTTCGCCCTCGCCGAATGCGCCACGGAGATCGACGCCGCCCGCCTGCTGGTCTGGCGCGCCGCCGACCGCAAGGAACGGGGACAGCCGGCCACCGTCGCGGCCTCGATGGCCAAGCTCTACGCCTCGGGCGTCGCCAACCGGACCGCCATCAGGATCATGGAAACGCTCGGAGCAGGCGCCCTCCCGGCCGGAAACCCCTTCGAGCGCCTGTTCCGCGACTCGAAGGTCTTCGAGATATACGAGGGCACGAGCGAGATACACCAGCTCATCATCTCGCGCCGGCTCCTGGGCAGCTGGGGCTTCGAGAAGGGGCTCGAGTAACGCCTACACCGATTTGAAGAACTCCGACACGCCCCGGTCCTTCAGGAATACGAACGGGCAGCGGGGGCTCTTGACCATCGCGAGCTGCTTTTTCAAATATCGCGGGAACCTCGGGTCCGAGTCCGAGACGACCGAGTTCCGGCCCTCCTCTATGCACACGCGGGCCGAGACGCCCGACCCGGCGAACGGGTCCAGGACGAGCGCGCCGGGATACGAAAGGGCGCGCACGAGGCGCCTCACGAGCTCAGGGGGCTTCTGCGTCGGGTGTCCCACGCGCTCGGCCGAGTTGGCGCTGAGCCTCTCCACCCTCCAGACGTTGCCCGGGTTCTTCCCTTTGAGCAGACTTTCGCGGTTGAGCCTTTTGTCCTTCGAGTACCGCTCGAGCGTCCTCTTGTCGAATTTCTGGCGCACCGCGTCCAGGTCGAAGAAATACTTGTCCGAGCGCGAGTACCAGGCTATCTCCTCGTGCCTGTTGGCGAAGAACCGGTGGGCGCCCATCCCGGTCGAGTAGTTCCAGATTATCAGGTTGACCAGCCGCAAATCGGTCTTGTGCCGCAGGAAATGCATTATCTCGAGAAGGTCCCCGCTCCGCCCGGCCTGGTACTGCAGGCCGCCGAAGACGGCGATGCTCCCCCGGTCGGAAAGGACACGCGGTAGCTCGGCCAGCCACCCCTTTGCCCAGCCGATGTAGTCGCCGAACCGGTCCCAGGTCGCCATGTCGAGATTGTACGGCGGGTCCAGCACGACGAGCTGGACCGACCCCGTCGGCATGGCCTTGAGAAGCTCGGCGGCGTCGGAACGCAACGCGAGATGGTAGGTCGCCTTCGGCTCGGACCATTCGACGGCACTGGAGTGGCTCCGGCCCTCCTTGCGCAGCTTGTTCATCATCCGGTGGGCGCTGTTGAAGTGCGAGCGGTTGGGCATCACTGGTCGCCGGACCCGTTGTGCCACTCGTCCCTCTGGTTGGCGCCCGGGCTCGTCAGCCCGCACCGGAACGCCGGGTCGCCGTAGAGGACGTACATCGCGACCTGCTTCCAATCGGCGCCGCCGCCGGTGCTGTCGGCCTGCTTCATCGGCGTGACGCCGTTGTGGTTCTTCATGTACCGGTTGAGCATCCACATGTAGGCCTGCCCCAGCGTCCCGTACTCCTCCTCGTGGTCCATTATGCCGTCCCAGAAGAAGGCGTACATGGCGTTGTTCTTGTCCCAGTCGTGGTCGCCGGTGAAGTGGCCGACCGTCGCCGGGAAGTCCTGGCCCATGTCCGAGTAGGAGACCTCGGTCGCGCCGACCATCGCTATGGCGCCGCCGTAAAGGTAGCTCGGGGCGAACATCCGGTCCCAGCTGGTGTCCGTGCCGCTGAAGCTCTTCCCCCAGATCTTGGCGTTCTCGCAGGCGGCAAAGAGCGCTATCTGGGGCGGCAGGAAGAGCTCTCGCGCGTCCGTGCTCTCGACCTGGCCCGGATAGAGGTAGGCGCCCGCCGGCGCACGCAGAGAGTAGAGCGACCCGTGCCAGGAGCCGTGGCCCCGGTAGGCCATGAAGCCGCTGCTTTGGAGAATCGGGTCGAAGTCGTTCTCCTTCACCGTCTGCGAGGACTTTATGCCGACCCCTATGCCGGTCGGCCCGTAGTACTCGTAGCTCATCCCCTCGTCCTCGGCGTCCCGGCACCAGTAGTAGCCCGGAGTGGCCTGCATCCTCTGGTGGGTTATCTGGTAGCCATTGAACGAGGACCCGTGCTTGGTCCATATGCGCGTCTTGGTCGTGCCGTCCGAGTACTTCACGTCGACGTTCTGCGTCATCCGCTCGTAGCAGTAGGTACGCACGAGCTGGTTCGAGGCGCCCTGGACGTTGAAGTTGACGATGCGGCCGACGGCCGCGTCGATCGTCGAGTCGTCGGAATCGAGGTAGCCGTAGCAGGCGTCGCTCGCCACGTCCTTGTCGGCCTCGCTGTTGGAGAGGTCGGGCAGCTTGAACTGGGGAACCGCGCCGTGGCTCCCGACGATCGCGATGTTCTCTATCGGGCCGTAGTCGGCGCTGAGGTTGCGCAGCGTCGCGAGAAGCCCGGTGGAGTTGGCGTTGAGCTCGACAAGCGCCTGGTTCCCGGCGAGGTCCACCAGCGGCTCGGTGCTCGGCGTTATGTCCGTGACGACATAGGCCCGGTGGTAGGCGGCCATCTCCGCCGCCACGGCCGAGAGCGCCCGGGCGTTCACGAGGTCCTCGAAGATGCGCTCGTTGTAGTCCTTCGGGTTGGCGACGACGACGTACGAGGCCGGGATTCCCAGCTTCTGCATGGCCTTCCAGACCTGGTCTTGGGTCTTGTAGGTTGATTTTCCTAGCGAGACGGTGAAGTTCTTCGCGGCGGCGAGGCCGGCCACCCAGAGGGCCTCGCGGTAATTCCTTACGGTTATCCGGCCCTCGAAGCCGGCGAAGTCCTCGAGCGTGGAGCGGGTCAGGTTCAGCCGCTTGACGTTGCTGAGCTGGGCTCCGAGGCTCTTTTCCGTGTCGGAGCTGTTGGAAAACAACAAAACGGGCAGGTTTCCGAGGTCGGATTGCTGGACCGTCCAGAGCGAGTGGGCGTCGAGCTGGCCGTCCTCCAGGACGAAGAACGGGTGGTAGCCGTTGTGGTTCACGACCGGGGCGAGGCAGGCGATGAACGCCATCTCGTACTCGGTCTGGGGCTCGTCCACGGCGACGATGTAGTCCGTCGGGAGGACGAACGTGGGGATGTGCGCCTGGGCGCCCGGCTTCCCGGGAATGAGGAGGCCCAGCCCCGCCAGCACGACCGCCGCGGCGGCTGCCACGGCCATCAATTTCCGGTTGCGGGTGGCGAACAGACCCTCGACACTCGCCATACAAAGTAGATATAATCGATAACCGATAATAAGGTTTGTGGTGAACAAACCGGCCTGGGGCGGCCGGACCCGGCCGGCCGTCCTGACAATCGCAGTCCTGGCAGTTCTCTCGGCGCCCGCTTTCACCGGCACCGCCTCCGCCCTGCCGGCAGGGGCGGACCGGGTGGAGGCCCGGCTGGCGGTGGCGATGGACGCCCCGGCCTCGGGCCGGTTCGACGGGAACTTCAGCTTCTTCACCTACACGCTGAACACGACGACGGCCGGCGCCGACGAGATGCGGCTTTGGCTTGCCGGCCCCGACGGCCCGGGCGTCCGGGCCAACCTGGAATCGACCGCCCGGGCGATGTTCCTGGACCACTTCCGGAGCCTCTTTCCCGGCGATGCGCTCTCCTCGGTCTCCTGCCTCCTGGACAGCTCCAGCCTCGCCGACGAGCCCGGGACGGACGCGCTCCACCCGCCCGTGGTCATCCGGGCGCAGGGCGCCATAGCCATCAGCCCGGCCTCGTTCGGCCTCCCTGCATCGGCCGACCTCGACGCGCTGGCCCCGCTCCTGCTCGCCGACGGCGTCGAGCTTCACAGGACGCTGCCGCTCGGTGCCGGGCCCGGCCACTCCATCGACCTTGCCATCGAATGCTTCCCGGGCGCCCTTTTCAACGAGACGGGTGAAAGGGCATTGCGGCTCGTTTTGGACAATTCGGAAGGCGCCCTGCCCGCCACCAGGACGTTCAACGCCACGCTGCGCGGCGCCTCGCCGTCGCCGGCCGGGCCGGATTCCATCCTTGTGGCCGGGAGGGTCGACCTCCCGGACCTGTCGAACGTCCGGATAAACGGTTCGGTGGAGTTCCGGCGGGCCGACCTGTCGGGCTACTGGACCCCGCCGGCGGGCATGCGCAACCTCACCTCCGTCTCGGGCGCGACGCTTTCCGAGCTGGTCCGCTCCGGGGTCCTGCCCGGGGAGCAAATCTACGAATACGGCGTCCTGCCGGTCCAGGCCGCCCTCCAGGAGCGCCTCGCCTCGGTGCTGAACGTGAGCCTTTCCTTTTCCCCGTCCTGGAGCACCTCGGGCAACCTCACATGCTCCGTGACCGCCTCGTCCCTGGACAGGCCCCTTTTCGGCCTTTCCACGGCCCTCGTCCAGGGCGCGCTCGCCGCCGGCGCCGTCTATTCCTTCACCATCCCGGTGGACATCGGCTGGCCGGTGGAGCTCGAGTTCCTGCTCCCGCACGGGCTCCGGCTGGACGGACTTGCGAAAGCCGCCTCCCCCTCGGGCCGGCCGCGCCATCTCTGGTCGGACGCCGACGGCCGGGGGAACCTTTCGGCCTCTCTCGCCTCGGACCGTGCACCCGTTTATGACGGGGACCAGGTCTCGATAAGCGTGCTCGCCGATTTCTCCGACCCGGTGCCGGACACCTGGAAGCTCATTTCGGAGGGCTCGGCCGACGTGCCCGTGGGCGTCGATGTGCGCCTCCGCCTGGGCGTCGTGGCCGTGCCGGCGTCCATCTCGGCCTACCTGCCGGCCAACCTGACGCTCCGGTACCTCACTGCGGACCTGGTGCGCCTCCTGCTCTCCGAGCGCGTCATAACCTCCACCGAGATGGACGGGCTGCTTGGCGAGGTGAGGCCGCGCCTGGAGGCGGCCATGCGCTCCGCACTCGGCCAGGCTGTCCGGCCCAACATCCGCTTCGTCCCGGAGACGCTCGAGGGCTACGACCTCGGGACCATGGACGGCTCCCGGCCGATCGAGCTCCACGCCTGGGCCTCGGGGGAGAGGACCAAGCATGTGGACCTGTTCAAGGCCGTCCGGGCCTCGCCGGGCCTCGCCGCCATCACGCAGGACTTCTCGTTCCGGGGCGTGCCGGGATGGAACGTCACCTACCGCATGCGCTTCTCGTCCGGGACCGAGCTCGCCTCCGTGCGGCATTCCGGCGTGAAGCCCTCGACCGGAAACGAAGGCGGGCGGGACCACTTCGAGGTGGCCTTCGGCACGAAGGGCGGCTCATCGAACGTGACGGCCGTGCTCGAGCCCTCGCCGGGCCTGCTATTCCGGGCTCTGGGCCCGGTCTGCGCACCGGCGCTCGTCCTTGTGGTTGTCGGAGCGGCGCTCGTCTTCCGCCGGCTCCGGAGGCGCCGAAGGCTTCGGGCGGCGGCGGCCCTCGTGGACTGGGACCCGCCCGCGCGATGACCAGGCGTCCCAACAAACTTATATCGACATATTCAATTAACGGGACCGGGGAGAGTACATAGAGCCCAACACCCTGCTGAATCTCATCGGCGCCGGCATGCTAGCGCTGGCGCTCGCGGGCGGCGCCCAGTACATTGCGGTGGGTGACACCGCCCCCGCCCTGCGGACCTGGTCTGCCGGGTTCCCGGAGGAGCACGTCAACGGCCCCGGGGGCGCCGGCAGCGCCCCGGACGGCCAGACCTCCACGGGCAGCGTCAACCTGAACCGGACCAATATAACGGAGGCGGCCTTCCAGTTCCAGTTCACGGACACCTACAGGTTCTCGACCCTGAGCCCGGCCGGCGCCACTTTCAAGGTCACCTCGCCCCTCGGCCTGACCGGCGAGGCCACGCTCTCACCGGGCCAGGCCACCGCCGCCATCGTGACCGTCCCGCGGGTGTGCGACGCCCCCGACCCGGAGGAGTTCAACGCCAAAAACGATTCCGAGGCGGCGCGCATCGTGAAGGCCAGGTACCCCGCCAACGAGAACGGCACCGGGGACTGGACCATAGAGGTGACCGTGACCAGGGACTATAGGACGCCGGTGCACCCGGCCGGGGGCATAGCCTGGACGGTCACCACCAGGTTGACTGTCTACTCGTTAGACCTCCGGGAGAGGCTGTCCGCATGACCGACCGCACCCGTTGCAGGGCCAGTGCCGGCGCGGCCGGGGGGACGACCGCGTGAGGAGGCGGCCGGCCGGTCCGACGTTCCGGGAGCGATGCTCCCGGAGGTTCTTCATCACGAAGAGCGTCGAGGACGTGATGGAGGAGGCCGGAGGCGGGGGGACGAAGCTCCGGCGAAGCCTGCACGTCTGGGACATCCTCTTCATCGGCATCGGGGCGATAATCGGGGCCGGCATATTCGTGCTGGCCGGGGTGGCCGCCGCCCTGCACGCCGGGCCGGCGGTCATACTCTCCTTCGTGGTGGCCGGCATCGCCTGCGGCTTCGCGGCCCTCTGCTATGCCGAGTTCGCCTCGATGATACCGGTCTCGGGGAGCGCCTACACCTACTCCTACTCGACACTGGGGGAGCTCGTCGCCTGGATAATCGGGTGGGACCTGATACTGGAGTATGCCGTGGGCTCGATTGCGGTGTCCATCGGCTGGTCGGGGTACCTTGTCCAGCTCCTGGCCGCCGGGGGCATACACCTCCCGGCGGCCATATCGGCCTCCCCCTTCGCCGTCAGCGGAGCCATCATCAACCTGCCGGCGATGCTCATCGTCCTCCTGCTGACGGGCCTGCTCGTCGCAGGCACGAAGGAGAGCGCCGGCATCAACACGGCGCTGGTCGCGGTCAAGGTGCTCGTGATCATAATCATCGTGGTCGTGGGCTTCTCGTTCGTCGACCCGAAGAACTACGAGCCGTTCATGCCGTTCGGCCTCGGGGGGATCTTCGGCGGGGCCGCCATCGTCTTCTTCGCCTACATCGGGTTCGACGCCGCCTCGACGACGGCCGAGGAGGCCAAGAACCCCCAGCGCGACCTTCCCATAGGCATCATCGGCTCCCTGATATTCTCGACCGCCCTCTACATCATGGCGGCGGTGGTGCTGACCGGCATGGCCCCGTACAACGAGCTCAACCAGCCGGCGCCGTTCGCCTACGCATTTTCAAAATACCAGGTAACCTGGGCGACGGCCGTCGTGTCGGCCGGGGCCATCGCGGGCATAACCAGCGTTCTGCTCGTGGGCCTCCTCGCCCAGCCCAGGATATTCTTTTCGCTCTCCCGCGACGGGCTCCTTCCCAGGAGCATCGCGGAAGTGCACCCGCGCTTTCGGACGCCGTACAAGTCGACCATCATCACCGGCGTCGCGGTGGCCGTCTGCGCCGCCTTCCTGCCCATCGGCGTGGCGGCGGAGCTCACCAACATCGGGACGCTGTTCGCCTTCTTCCTGGTCAGCGTGGGCATAATCCTTTTGCGCAAGAAACGCCCGGACCTCCACCGGCCGTTCAGGGTCCCCCTGGTCCCCTGGGTGCCGGCGGCCGGCGCGATAATGTGCCTCCTGCTCATGTTCAGCCTGCCTCCAGTGACCTGGTTCCGCTTCATCGGCTGGCTGGGCATCGGCCTGATAATCTACGCCAACTACGGCTACAAGAGGAGCCGCATCCTGAGGAAGCGCCAGGACGAGGCGGCGGCCGCGGTGGATGTTTCTGCAGACGAAGGGACGTAAGGGACGTTCGTTGCGATGGGTGAAAAGGGACGTAAGGGACGTAAGGGGCTGCGCAATTTGTGAAACGGCGACGGGGTTTGGGTCCCCATCGTCCGTTTTCCCCAATTGCACAGACCCTTACGTCCCTTACGTCCCTTACGTCCCCTACGTCCCTTTACCCAACAGCAAAGAATATCAGCCCGTTTCCGTTTTCCCAGCCGATGGACCGGAACTGGGGAATCATACTGGCGGCATCGGGGCTCAACGCCACGGTGACCGCGCTGCTCTACGCGTCGCTCCAGTTCCTCACCTACGAAAAGGGCCACAGCCTGGTCTATGTCGGCCTCATCGGGTCGCTCCCGTACGCCGGGATGATGGTCATGGCCTACGTCTGGGGGCTGGTCTCGGACTGGCTGGGCAGGCGCAAGGGCCTCGTCATTGCCTCCGGGGTCGCCGGCAGCCTGCTGTTCTTCGTTTACCCGTGGCTCACCTCCGTCGAGATGCTCATCGCGGTGCGGTTCGTCCAGGTCTGCCTCATGGGCTCGGTCATCCTTCTCATCGCGGTCGCGACGGAGCGCTTTCCCGGCGAGAAGGGCCGGATAGTCGGGAATCTCAACGTCCCGCTGGCGTTCGGCTGGGTGGTCGGGGCGGGCATCGCGGCCTACCTTTACAAATCATCGCAGGACGGCCTTTTCATGCTCTGCGGGCTGGTCGGGCTTGCGTCGGCGCTGGTGCTTGTCCCCCTGCACGAGGCCCAGAGGGCGAACGGCGACAACCCCCTCAGCCTGCGCCAGATGCTCACCTTCCGCAACCGCCGGCCGATACTCATCCTGTGCGCCGCCACGCTCCTCCTGCTGACCGGGAACTACATCGTCTACTCCGTGTTCCCCCAGTACCTGACCGGGCCCCCGTTCAGGCTGACCGAGATGCCGATAGGCTTCATCGTGGCCGGCTCCGGGCTCACGGGCATGCTGGTCTTCCGGGCGGCGGGCATGCTTGTGGACCGCGCCGGCCGCCGCAAGGTGCTCATCCCGACCATCCTGATGTACGTCATCAGCTGGGCCGCCTATGCCCTGACGCAGGACATCTATGTCCTTTCCATCCTGTGGCTCCTGCCCTACTGGTGCTTCTTCACGACGAGCTCGACGGCCATGGCATGCGACCTCACCGACGACTGCGAGCGGGGGCGGGGCATCGGGATACTCAACGCCGCCATAAACTTCGGCGCGTTCGCCGGGTCGCTGCTGGGGGGCGTCCTGTCCACCGGCCTCGGCTACCAGCCGGCCTTCGCGGTGGCGGCGGTGCTCGTTTTCGCCGCGTTCCTCGTCTCGTTCGCCACGAAGGAGAGCAACCACGCGGTTCATCCCAGCGGCTCGACCCCGCCGGCGCCGCCCACGACCTGAAGGCGCGGGACGGGAGGGTCTCCCGAGTATCTCAGCCGGCCCGCCACGCGCACGAGCGTCCCGTTCCCCCAGGCCGCCTTTTCGTCGGCCGCGCGATACGACGCCGCCGAGCAGTTCAGCTCCCAGGAGCCGTCCGACCGGTCCAGGACCCGGAACGAGAGCCGGCCGTTGACCACTTCCTTGTAGAACGCCCGGCCGGCGAGGGCGACGCTGGCGTTGGCCAGGAGGTCCGGCCGGTCCCGGGCGACCGAAAGGCTCGAGGCCTTCAGGAGCCGAAGAGCGCTGGCGCGGTCCACGACGACCTCCATCACGCCATTGTATTTCTGGAGCCGGCCGTCGACGCGAAGCACGGCCCCGGTCAGGGCCATCCTCCGGACGGACCCGGAAGGGTCGATGTCGGGCGGGAGGTAGACCGGCACGGCCGGCCCCCCGCCCCGGGGAAGGAGCTCGACCGCGAGGGCCCCGTTCGAGAGGTCCCTCACCTCCCGCGCGAGGCCCTGGACGCGGACGAGGCTCCCCTCGACGGCGTCCGGGTCCAGGCCGTCGTACTCGGCGGGCGGGGCGAGCAGGCAGTAGCCGTAGAGGCCCAGCGTCCCCAGAAGGGAGCCGAGCGAGACGAGCATGAGCATCCGGTCGGACATGGTTTCCCTGTACCACATTCTGCCCGGGGGTGGTTTATAAATGCGTGGTGGTCATGACCACTTTTACAAGGCGCAAGGCGCAGGGCGCATGGCTCAAGGCCAAAGGAGTGTAAGGGTGCAAGGGTGAAAGGGTGGAAGGGCGGAAGGGTGGTCGAAGAGGGGGATGGGATGAGCCGCTGGAGGGAATTGAACCCTCGACCTACTCCTGTCTGGTCAAGGACTCCCTGGGGCATCATCGGATTTCAGCCCCATGGCGGAATACCAAGGAGTCGCTCCACCACTGAGCCACAGCGGCGCTTCGAGGCCCCGGGGCCCGTTTCGGGCCCCGGCCGAGGGCAGAATACCGGAGGGGTTAGTTAAATGTTGCTGATGGCACGACCCGGCGGCTCCGGGGACGGGAATGTCGTCCCTGCCAAAATTATAATACACCGCTCCGCCATATTAACAATCCGACCGGGGAGGCGCATGCCGATGGACAGGTTCAGGACCGGGATAGCTGGGCTAGACAAGCTGATAGGCGGGATACCGACGGGCCGGACGATACTCGTGACGGGGGAGGCCGGCTCCGGGAAGACCATCTTCGCCCTCCAATTCGCCCGCGTCTGCGCCGAGACCGGCCTCAAGACTGTCTACATGTCCTCGGAGGAGGAGGCCGGGGACCTGCGCCTCCAGGCCTCGGCCTTCGGCTGGGACCTCGAGAAATACGAAAAATCCGGCCACCTGCAGTTCGTCGAGCTTGTCGGAAAGCGCGCCACGGAGACCGAGGCGGTCATGGGCATAGGCATCCAGGCCAGAAAGGGCAACTTCGGCGAGCTCCTCAAGCACATCCCCAAGGACTCCAACGCGTTCATAATGGACAGCCTGGGAAGCCAGACCGCGAACCTCACGCCCGACGAGTTCAGGGACCGGTTCGACCTCATGATCCACACCCTCAAGAAGCGCAACGTGACCACGATAGTCGTCCTGGACAGCGCCACATCGCACGAGCTCAACGACATCGCCATGTTCTCCGTGTACGGCGCGATAAAGCTCTTCAAGCGCGAGAACCCCTACACCGGCCGCCGCGAGCGCGTCATGGACGTCGTCAAGATGCGCTCGACCATGACGCCAATCCAGCTCCTGGCCTACGAGATAAACCCCAAGGGGCTTGAGATAGTGTCCGCCCCGGACGCGCCGGAATCGAAATAGATGCAGACCCCGCACTGAAGTGCGGGGCATCGACGCTTTCCTATGTTGACCGACCCCGGGCTAAAGCCCGGGGTTTCTTGCTTTCAGTCTTCCGCCATGCTCCCTGCGCCTTTGTTATTTGTCCGGCAGCCCCTCCGGCAGGAGCTTCTGGAGCCGCGCAAGCGAGAACACCGGCCCCTTCGTGCAGGTGTAGACCTCGCCGATGTTGCAGCGGCCGCATTTTCCGAACCCGCACTTCATCTTGCGCTCGAGCGTCGTGTACACCTGGTCCTCGGTGAACCCGAGCTTCTTGAGGATGTCCAGCGTGACCTTGATGTGTATGGGCGGGCCGCAGGTTATGGCGACCGCGTTCTTCGGCGACGGCGCCGCCCTGGTCAGGTTGGCGGCCACGAAGCCGACGAAGTGGTTCCACCCCGGCTCGGGACGGTCGATGGACAGGTGGACGCCGGCCTTCTTCTTTTCCAAAAGGTCCAAGAACTCCTGCTTGTATATTATCGACTGCGAATCGCGGGCCCCGTAGAATATGTCCAGTCCGGCGTAGTCCGCCGGGTGCCGCACGACATGGCCGTATATGCTGCGCAGCGGCGCGATGCCTATCCCGCCGCCCACCACTATGACGCGCTTTCCCTTCCACTCGTCGACGGGGAAATTGTTCCCGTAGGGCCCGCGCAGGGCGATCTTTTCTCCCTTCTCGAGGTACTGGAGGCTGGTCGTGACCGCGCCCTGGAGCAGGATGCTGAACTCGAGGTACTCGTCGTTGGGCGGGCAGGCTATCGATATCATGGCCTCGCCCCGGCCGAAGGCCGAGATCATGGCGCACTGGCCCGGAAGATGCGCAAACGGCGCCTTGCCGTCCTTTTGGACGCGCAGCGTCTTTATCATCCGGTCGCCCGGGGGCGTCTCGGTCCGGATGTCCGTGACCTCGGCGACCACCGGGAGGTATTCGTCCTTCATTTCATCCCCCCGAGCTTCATGGCGCCCTCGGCGATGTTGATGTCCACCGGGCAGTAGCGGATGCACCGGCCGCACCCGGTGCACATCATGTGCCCGTGGTTCTGGAAGTGGTAGAGGAACTTGTGCAGCACCCTCTGGCGCTGGCGGGCCCACCTTTCGCGGCGCGGGTTGTGGGCCGACGTCTCGCCGGTGAACTCGGGGAACTGGCAGGTGTCCCAGGTCCGGACGCGCCTGCCGTTCCGTTCGTCAGCGGCGGAGTCGGCGATGTCGAAGCAGTGGCAGGTCGGGCACAGGAAGGTGCAGATGCCGCAGGACACGCACCGCTCGGAGAACTCCTTGAGGTAGGGCGAGTCGAAGCCCTTGCGGAGCGTTTCGGCGAGCTTTTCGGCGTCGAAGGCGAAGTTCTCCACCTTGAAATCGAATTTCCTGGCCACAGCCTTGAACGCGTCGTCCGGAACCCTGGCCGCCCCGTGCTCGAGCTTCGCCCAGAGCTTGTCAAGGCGCCCGGTCAGTTTCTGCACCACGAGGTCGTCGCCGTCGGGGTAGACCATCAGGTCGGCGCCCGCCGTGGAATGCGGGGACAGGCCGACCGAGGTGCACAGGCAGTAGCGGTCCTGGCGGCTGCAGGCCATGCCAATCACGCCGAATGATTCACGCTTGGCGGCGTAGCCCGGCTCGGGCATGTCCTTGAGCAATGCCGCGTCCAGCACGCGGAACGAGGCGCTGTCGCAGGGCGGCGTCCCGTAGAGCACGGTCATGCCCATCGAGTGGTCGGCACCCTTCACATCGATTTCGCCCTTCAATCCGAGGGAATAGGACAGCAGGACCTCGTTGTTGGGCCAGACGATGCCTTTCGGCGGGGCCGAGGGCTTGGTGTGGTCGCCGCACTCGAGCGGCAGCTTCCCTCCGGCTCCGACCTCGATGTACTTTCCCCTGCGCCCGGAGCCGGAGGGCGCCATCACGCGCCAGCCCAGCTCGCCTAAGGCCTTCTCCATCCGGGCGGCCGGTATCCGGATGACGCTCAATGGCTCGCCCCCTTGTCGTCCGGGTCGGTTTCCGCATAGGACACGAGGAACGGGACATCGGCCGGGTCCTTGCCGGCCTCGTAGTGATATATGCGGCCAACGGCGTCGTTGGAAAGGTCCAGTATGTCCATGAGGGCTATCCCCACCGGGCAGGACCGCTCGCACCAGCCGCACCGGACGCACCGGCCGGCCATGTGCATCGCCCTTGTCGTGAGGTACACGGCGTTTTCGGAGACGTGGCGCTCGTGGGACGCCCACTGGGGCGCGCAGGCCTTCTCGCCGGGCGGCGTCCTCGGAGTGATGGCGCGCTCGCCCGGGTCGATGGCGCACTCGACGCAGGCGCACACCGGGCATACCTCGCGGCAGGCGTAGCACCGGATGCAGGCGTCGAACAGGGCGGCGTAGTGCTCACGGCGCTTGCCGGGCGGAAGCGCCAGCACGCGCGTGAGGTGCTTCCAGTCCGGCTTGCCCTTCTTCCGCCCATACTCGCCGATGACATGGTCGGGCTTCATGTGCTCGTAGGAGCAGGTGAGGCAGGTGGTGAAGCCGGAGTCCTCCCAGCGAATGCTGGCATGGCCGACGCCGACCCCCGTTGCGTCGCTCGTCACCGGGACGTCCGCGCCCTTCGGCCTCGGGAAGAGCTCGGCGTCCGCGAGCCCGTCGCACCGGGCGCCGATGATGACCAGGTCCTCCCTTTTCAGGAAATGCTCCTGCAAAAGGACGTTGAGCGCCTGGAAGTCGCAGTCCTTGACCACGACGCCGAGCTTCTTGCCGGCGAGCGCGGCCTTGTTCTTCTTGAGGTACGTGATGGTCGATGTGGTGCAGAAAGGGGACCAGACGATTCTCGAGACGAGGTCGGCGCGCCCCTTCTCGATCAGCGTCTCGCGCACGCGCGGCCGGTCCTCCCCCTCGGTCCAGGCGACGATGTACTGCACCGCGCCCTTTTCCAGGAGGTCCGAGCATATCCGGCGCAGCGCCGCGCTCTCCGAGTTGTAATCGCGCATGTTCAGCCCTCCGCGCAGCCCGGCGTCTCCCGGGCGACGACCGGGGCCTCCCGGAACATCCTGAGGGGCCCGAGCCGCTTGACGTTGCCGACTATCTCGGTGATGACGGTCTGGTAGTCCTGCGCCTCGGCGGCCGATATCCAGGTGACGCGGAAGCGCTCCGGCTCGATGCCCATGCCGGTCAGCACGGACTTGAGCGTCAGGAGGCGGCGGCGGGCGTAATAATTGCCGGTGATGTAGTGGCAGTCGCCCATGTGGCACCCGGAAACGAGCACCCCGTCGGCACCCTGCGAGAACGCCCGTATCACGTGCATCGGGTTGATGCGCCCCGAGCACATGACCCGGATGTTCAGGACGTTGGGCGGCATCTGGAGCCGGCTCACGCCGGCGAGGTCCGCCGCGGCGTAGGTGCACCAGTTGCAGATGAAGGCGACTATCTTGGGCTGGAACTCCCCCGCATTGCCCGTATTGCCCGCACCTTCCATCTTCATCCCCCCACGCAGGTGCGCAGCTGGTCCAGCACCTGGTTGTCCTTGAACCCCCTCTGCTGTATCGCGCCCGAGGGGCAGGCGGCGTTGCAGAGGCCGCAGCCCTTGCAGAGCTCCGCTATCACCTTCACCTTGCCGTCGACCACGTCGATGGCCGAGAACGGACAGACGCGCAGGCAGTTCTGGCACTGGGAGCACTTGTCCTCGCGTATCTCGGAGATGCACGGCTCCGTCTCAATGTAGCCCTTCTGGACGGCGACCACGGCCTTCATCGCGGCGGCCTCCGCCTGCGAGATGCACTCGTCCATGAACTTGGGTCCGGCGCACACCCCGGCCAGGAACACGCCGGAGGTCGCGAACTCGACGGGCCGAAGCTTCATGTGCGCCTCGAGGAAGAACCCGTCGCGCGTGAGCGGCACCTTGAGCATCTTGGCCAGCGTGTCCGACCCCTCGGGCGGGAGCATCGCCGCCGACAATACGAGCAGGTCGGGGTGGAGGACGATCTTTCGACCCATCACGGGCTCCCGCGTCGTGACCGTGAGCTTCCCGCCGGACTGCTCGACCACTGGAAGCTCGTCGTCGTCGTGCCGGAGGAACTCGACCCCGAGCTCGCGCGCCTTCTGGAACCATTCCTCGCGGAAGCCGTAGGTGCGCATGTCGCGGTACAGCACCCAGACACGCGCCGACGGGTCCCGCTTCTTGAGCACGAGGGCGTTCTTCACCGCGGCGCTGCAGCAGACGCGGGAGCAGTAGCCGCGCTTCTTGTTGCGGCTGCCGACGCACTGGATGAAGACGGCCGTTTTCGCATTCGGCAGGTCTCCCCGCAGGAGATGGTCGTCCATCTCGAGCTGGGTCATGATGCGCCTGTCCGTTCCGTAGAGGTGCTCCTCGGGCCGGTACTCGCCGCCGCCGGTCGCCACGACCACGACGCCGTGCTCGACGGTCACTTCGTGACCGCTCTTGCCATCGTTGCGGTCGGAGCCGGTCACGACGGTCGTCTTGAAATTGCCTATGTACCCGTTGATCGCTTTTATCGTTGCCCTGGTGTGGACGGTGATGTTCTTGTCGGCCCTGAGCCTGTCCTCGAGCGCCTTCAGCCGCGCCGGCACGTCGTGGCCCTCGACGGTCTCGTGCAGCCGGCCGGCGAGGCCGCCGAGCCTCGGCTGCCTCTCGACGAGCGTGACAGGCAGGCCCTGCGCCGCAAGCTCCAGCGCGGCGGTCATGCCCGATATCCCTCCGCCGATGACCAGGGCCGATTTCCTGGCCACGGTCCGGCCCCGCATCAGCGGCTGGAGGTTGCGCGCCTTGGCCGTCGCCGAGCGGACCAGCTTCTTCGCCTTCTCCGTGGCCTCCAAGGGCTGGTGCATGTGCACCCAGGAGCACTGGTCCCGGATGTTGGCCATTTCGAACAGGCCCGGGTTGACGCCCGCCTCCCGGCACGTTTCCTGGAACAGGGGCTCGTGCGTGCGGGGCGTGCAGGCGGCGACAACGACGCGGTTGAGGTTGTGCTCCTTCATCTTCTCGCGGATGCGCTTCTGGGCGTCCTGCGAGCAGGAGTAGAGGTTGTCCTCGGCGTACACCACTCCCGGGAGGTCCTTTGCGTACTGGACCACCTCGGGCACCTTCACTATGCCGCCGATGTTTATTCCGCAGTGGCACACGAAGACGCCCACGCGCGGCCTTCGGCCGGTGAAGTCCGTCTCCGGGGGATACTCCTTGGCGGTGACGAGCTTTCCCCTTTCCGAGGCGATGACGCGCGAGGCGAGCGCTGCGGCCCCCGAGGCCTGCGCCACCGTGTCGGGGATGTCCTTCGGGCCCGTCACGGCGCCGCTGGCGTACACGCCGGGCTTTCCCGTCTCGACGGGCGTGAACGGGTCCGTGGCGACGAAGCCGTCGCGGTTGAGGCCGATGCCGAGGCTCTTCGCCAGGCCCTCCATGCCGGCGGGCGGGACCAGCCCGACGGACAGCACGACCATGTCGAAGTCCTCCTGCTTGAGGGCGCCGTCCTCCGCTTCGAACCTGATGCGCAGGTTCCCGCCCGCAAGCTCCGAGATGTACGGGACCCGCGAGCGGATGTACCGCACCCCGTATTCGGCCTGCGCCCTGACGTAGTAGTACTCGAACTCCTTGCCAAAGGCCCGCATGTCCATCATGAATATCGTCGTGTCGAGGCCGGGCGAGTGCTCGCGGGCTATGATGGCCTCCTTCGTGGCGTACATGCAGCACACGGCGGAGCAGTAGGGGTGCGTGCGAGTGTCGCGGCTGCCCACGCACTGGAGGAAGGCAATCTTCTTGGGCGCCGCCCCGTCGGAGGGGCGCTGGACGTGGCCCCCGTAGGGCCCGCTGGCGCTCAGGATGCGCTCGAACTCCATGCTGGTGACGACGTTCTTGAACACGCCGTAGCCGTACTCGTTGCCCGGCGGGAGCGGGTACGGCGAATATCCGGGCGAGACTATGACCGAGCCGACGTGGAGCTCGGCCTCCTCGCCCTTCTGCTCGAAGTCGACCGCCCCGGCGGGGCAGTTCTTCTGGCAAAGCTTGCATTTGCCGGTCTTGAAATAGACGCAGTGGGCCGTGTCAATGGCGTATTTCAGGGGCACGGCTTGCGGGAAGAGGGCGTAGATCGCCTTGCGCTTGGAAAGGCCCATGTCGAACTCATTGGGGACCTTGGAAGGGCACTTCTGGGCGCACAGGCCGCAGCCCGTGCACTTCTCAACGTTGACATAGCGCGGCCGCTTGCGCACCCGGACAGTGAAGTCGCCGGCGCTCCCGGTCATTCCCAGGACCTCTGAATTAGTCAATATCTCGATGTCCGGGTGGCGGCCGGCCGACACGAGCTTCGGGGCCATGATGCACATCGAGCAGTCGTTCGTGGGGAACGTCTTGTCCAGCTGGGCCATCACCCCCCCTATCGAGGTCTGGTTCTCGAGGAGGTAGACCTTGAACCCGGCGTCGGCCAGGTCGAGCGCGGACTGGGTCCCGGAGATGCCGCCGCCGATAACAAGGACTGCACCGATCATGTTTGACGCCGATTCGGAAGGCGAAGACGACTTCCCATCACCAGACCGGTCCTTGGCGTGTTCCGTAACGATGGCCGCGCCCGCCTTGTCCATCGGTTCCTACCCCCGCAACCGCCCTCTGACCGAGCGTTGGTACGATAATCTGGCGCGGATATATCAATCTTCTTGCGAATGGACGCGACGCGGCATATTCCGCCCGGGGGACAGGCTCGAGAGCGGGCCATTTCGTTCGGGAGGAGACCTCCGGTCCTGGCCTGTGGCCACTCGGTCCCAAAGACCCAAACGGGGCATAACAAAAAAAAGGTAAAATGTCATTTGAATACATTTTAATATATCGTCCATCTCCATTTGTACCAATTGGGACGGCTGGATGAAGACCCGGGCCCAAAATGTTATATCAATCAAAGAAGTGGTTACCTTGCGACGGAATATCGAAATGTTTTTAAACTATAATATCATTGACCCTCGCAGAGGGGAAACAAATGAAGTATACAGGTTTGTTAAACATAGGCCTAGCAGCTCCGGGAACGCCGATGCCTCCGCCGCCTCCGATGGCGCCGCCAAAGCAGCCCTGGACGTGGGCGATCATCGGGCTGGTCGGTGGCGTCCTTGCACTCTTGGGGGTTCTGTTGCCATGGATATCCGTCACGGTACTGGTCATCACGATTAATTTCACCGGAATGGATATCCTGACGAATGCATTGTACAGCAAATACACGATATACCCGATGCTCACCCTCATCTCCGGCATCCTCGCGCTGGTCCTGTGCATCCTGCGCAAGAAGATCCTCTACCTCGTCGGGGGAATAATGGGCATACTGGCGTTCATCATGCCGATGGTCTTCATGATGACCATCAATGGTGAAGTAGGGACGAACGTGACCGGGATGGGCGTCTACATCTCCATGGTCGGCGGCATCCTGGCGCTGGTCGGCGGCATCTTGGGCTTCGTCAAGTACCCGAAGACCTAGGCGGGTTCTTTTTCCCCCTGGTCTTTTTCCCTTTTTCCTTTTGATTATTTTATTTTCTACGCGCCCAGCCCGGCCTCCGGACCGCGGGGGCCGGCCGCCGGCGATGTCCCGGAAGCCGGCCCATGAAACGTCGCATCACGCGCGCGCGGCCTGCTGCTGCTTCCTGGCCCACGGGTCCCGGAGCTTCACGGTCCGGTTGATGACCGGCCGCCCGGGGGTGGTGTCCGGGTCGATGCAGAAATATCCCAGCCTCTCGAACTGGATGCGGTCCAGGGGCTTGAGCGCCTTTATGCCAGGCTCCATCTTGCAGCCCCTGAGGACCTCGAGGCTCTTCTGGTTGATGAAGTCACTGTACTGGCGCCCTTCCTGGCCCATCGGGTCCTCGACCGTGAAGAGGTTCTCGTAGAGCCGGACCTCGGCCTCGACGGCGTGGGCCGCCGACACCCAGTGGAGCGTCGACTTGACCTTGCGGCCGTCGGGCACGTTCCCGCCGCGCGTGGCCGGGTCGAGCGTGCAGCGCAGTTCGACGACCTGGCCATCCCTCTTCACCGCCTCCCTGCAGGTGACCAGGTAGGCGCCGCGAAGCCTGACCTCCCTTCCGGGTGCCAGCCGGTAAAAGTCCTTGGGCGGGTCCTCCATGAAGTCCTCCCGCTCGATGAAAAGGTCCCTGGAGAAGGGCACCTTCCGGTTGCCCGCGGCCGGGTCCTCCGGGTTGACGGCCACCTCCATATCCTCGACCTTCCCGTCGGGATAGTTCTCGACCACGAGCTTCAGCGGCCGGAGCACGCCCATGAACCGCGGAGAGGTCCTGTTCAGGTCCTCGCGGATGCAGTGCTCCAGGAAATCGTAGTCCACGGTCGAATTGACCTTGGCGACCCCTATCCTCTTTGCAAACAGGCGTATGCCGGCGGGAGAATACCCCCTTCTCCTCATCCCGCTTATGGTCGGCAGGCGCGGGTCGTCCCATCCCGAGACCACCCGGTTCTCGACCATCTCGCGGAACACGCGCTTGCTCATCGGCGTGTAGGTCAGGTTCAGCCGGGCGAACTCTATCTGCTGGGGGTGGTAGATTCCCAGCTGGTCGATGAACCAGTCGTACAACGGTCGATGGTCCTCGAACTCGAGAGTGCAGATGGAGTGCGTGATGCGCTCGATTGAATCCTCCAGTCCGTGGGCCCAGTCGTACATCGGGTAGATGCACCATCGGTCGCCGGCGTGCGGGTGCGGGAGCTTGATGATGCGGTACATCAGCGGGTCGCGCATGTTCATGTTGGGGTGGGCCATGTCGATTTTGGCCCGGAGGACCTTGGCCCCGTTCTCGTACTTTCCGGCCTTCATCTCCTCGAAGAGCCGCAGGTTCTCCTCGACGGACCGGTTCCTCCAGAGGCTTTCCTTTCCGGGGAGCGTCAACGTCCCGCGGGTGTTGCTGATGTCGTCGGCGTTCTGGTCGTCGACATACGCCTTTCCGGCCTTGATGAGCTGGACCGCCCAGTCGTACATCTCTTGGAAGTAGTCCGAGCCGTAGCAGAGCCGGTCCTCCCAGTCGAACCCCAGCCAGCGGACGTCCTCTATTATGGAATCGATGTACTCCTGCTCTTCCCTGGCCGGGTTGGTGTCGTCGAAGCGGAGGTTGCACAGGCCCTTGTAGTCGGCCGCTATGCCGAAGTTCAGGCAGATGGACTTGGCGTGGCCTATGTGCAGGTAGCCGTTCGGCTCGGGCGGAAACCGGGTGTGCACCCGGCCCTGGAACCTCCCGGTGCGGTTGTGCTCGTCGATTATGTCGCGGATGAAATCGCTGGGGGCTTCCTCGGGGGGCATGTTCCTCACCGGCAATGCCAATAGCGCTGGGGCTTTCATAATGATTTCGGACGGCGCCCTGTCCACGCTTTGCGGCGCCGCTTCAAAGATATTTGAATGGCAGCAAGGGAGATAGGCAGCAAGGCAGCAAGGGATGGCAGCAAAGTGGAATGGGACCGCCCGTCGTTCCTTGCTGCCTTGCTCCCTTGTTGCCTTCATGCCTTTTCAACAATCGCAAAAGCGGCGCCTCGCCCATTGTGCGGTGGCGCCGTATTAGCCCCGACCAGAGTCGAACTGGTGCCTAGGGATCCAGAGTCCCTTATGCTAGCCATTACACCACGGGGCTGTGCTGGCCGGGCCGCCGGGCGGCCCCTTCCGCCCCATCCAGGAGGCGGGGCATCCCAATAATGGCGGACGGCGTATTTAATCAAATCGCCCCTAGCCACGTATTATCATAGTAAAACCGATTTGCAAATATATGAGATAGGTATATCGCGGGCCGTCGGGGGGCGGAAAATGACCATAACGCTTGACGGCCATTCGTTGAAGATAGAGGATGTTGTCCAGATAGCCAGGCATCGCGAAAAGATCGAGCTCCACAAGGACGCGGTGGCGCGCATCAACAAGTGCCGGGGCCTTCTTGAGCGCAAGATCAAGGCCAAGGAGATTATGTACGGTGTTAATACCGGTATAGGCGAGCTCTCCGAGGTCGTGCTCTCGCCCGAGCAGGTGGAGAAGTACCAAAAATTCCTGGTCTACTCGCACGCCGCCGGCTGCGGCGAGCCGATGGCCGAGGAAGATTCACGCGCCGCGATGATATCGCGGCTCAACACGCACTGCTGGGGCCACTCGGGCATACGCGTCGAGGTCCTCGACACGCAGGTCAGCATGCTCAACAAGGGCGTCACGCCCGTCATGTGCCAGAAGGGCTCCGTCGGGGCCTGCGGCGACCTCTCGCCGATGTCCCAGATGGCTCTCGCCGTCATGGGCGAGGGCGAGTCGTTCTACAAGGGCAAGAGGCTGCCCTCGGCCGAGGCCCTCAAGCAGGCCGGAATAACCCCCATAGTCTTCCGCGAGCGCGACGGCCTCGCGTCGATAAACGGTTCCAACTGCATCACCGGCATGGGCTGCATACAGATCTTCGATGCCGACCGCTGGCTCAAGACGCAGGAGGTCGTATTGGCGCTCACGCTCGAGGTTCTCAACGCCAACATGAAGGCCTACGACCACCGCATACACGACGTGCGCGGCTACCCCGGTGCCCAGAAGTGCGCCGAGAACATCCGCAAGCTCACGGAGGGCTCGGACCTCCTCAAGCGCCCCGGCAAGAAGGTCCAGGACGCCTATTCGCTGCGCTCCAGCCCCCAGGTCGTCGGGGCCACGAAGGACGCGCTGGAATGGGCCCGCTACATGCTGGAGATCGAGCTCAACCACGCCGCCGACAACCCGACGTTCTTCCCGGACGAGGAGCTGGTGCTCACCGGCGCCAACTTCCAGGGCACCCCGCTCGCCTACGCGCTGGAGATGGTCGGGATATCCACGACGACGGTGGCGCTGCTCTCCGAGCGGCGGATGAACCGCATCGTCAACCCCCACCTCTCGGCGGGCCTGCCCGCCTTCCTGACGAAGGGCGCGGGCATGTTCTCCGGGCTGATGCTGTCCCAGTACACCGCCGGCGCGCTTCTGGCCGAGAACCGCATTCTGTGCCATCCCGGCTGCATCCAGTCGATACCGGCGGCCGCGGACCAGGAGGACTTCGTCTCGATGGGCATGACCACTGCCATCAAGACCAGGCAGATAATCGAGAACTCCTGGTACGTCCTGGCCATAGAGCTCATGTCGGCGGCCCAGGCGGTCGAGTACCGGGCCCCGGCCAAGCCCTCGCCCGTGGGCCAGGCTGTGCACGAGCTGGTCCGCAAGCATGTCAAGAAGCTCGAGGACGACCGGCCGCTCTACGACGACATCAACAACCTCACCAGGGTCTGCAAGGAGAACAAGGTCCTGGATGTCGCAGAGAAGATAGCCGGGAAGCTCAAGTAGGCGAGCGGGAAGGAACGGGGAAACGAGCGGGAAGGGGAAGCGATGACGGCGCCGCGAGGGGCGCCGCTTTTTCTATTTGTGAGGGGGAGCAGCGGAGCGGAGGCGCTTTCGGCGGCGCCAATGAAACGCTGCGACGATGACTGCCAGGAGCACCAGCACGGGCGAAGCGTACAGCCAGGGAGGTGTCGGATGGGCAGTCTCGGGCTTCTTCCATCTCGTCACGTCCAGCGGGTAGGCATCCGATGTGTCGTTGTGGCCGTCGTTGTCGTCGTCGGGGTCTTGACTGTCCGGGGAGCCGTCCTGATCGGTATCGGGGTCGAGCTTTTCAATCGGGGCGCTGATCTGGCTGCTACCCTCTGTATAAATACGGATAATCAGGCCGGTTGTACAACCATATCCGGTGAGCGTGAAGTTGAAATTGATATCGGTCCGTGGCGGGATGGAAACAAGGGAGGAGTTCAGCAGGAATCTGTACCAGTCTCCGGAATGCATGGGTTTGTCGGATGAGAATGAGTAATTGCCGACGCACATGGATGCGTTGGCGTAGCTGAGGGCCGCTGGCCCGTCACGTGCCCTCACCACTATATGCAAGTTGACCGCCCACGGATTTGATGTGTTGAGTATGAGACAGCCAGGTCCAACGAATGTCGGTACGAGTGGAAAGGTGAATGAAAGTGTGTTTAAAAAACCGGTGCCGGTCTGGATGTATTCTGCGCTGGACTGGACCGGTTCAGCGCTCATCCAACCCTGCTCGCTTGTGGTGTTGTACCGCAAATAAAGAATGTTGTTGTCGGATGACGGCTGAACGGTTCCGGCGGCAGGCTTATCGAGAAGCGGCGTTGAGAGCAGGATGAGCAGTATAATACCGCTCAACCTTGCCCACGTGCCGGCCTTCATTTCATTCCACCACATTTACAATGAAGCCGAAAGATATCAATTTATTGGAAGGAATCCAAAAACAACGCCCCGGCGAGCGTGACGCCGACCGACCAGACCGCAAGGCTCAGCGTGAACCAGCCCAGCACCCTCGGCTTGGGAGCGCCGAGCGCCAGGGCCATGAGCGCGCCCAGCGGCACGCCCGGGACCACCGGAGAGAAGAAGGCAAAGCCGACCAGGCCGTACCTCTCCCAGATGCGCGCCGCCCGCTCCGTATTCTTCGAGCGGGACCGGCCCTTCCGCCTTTTCGCCAGCCATTCTCCGATGCGTTCACCCGGGATCAGAACGACGAGCATGCCGGTTATTCCCCCGCCTATCGTGGAAAGGCAGACGACGGCCGGGTGCAAACCAAACGCGAACCCCGCCGGGACGGCGAGCCAGAACTGGACGGCCCCGAAGAATGCAACGGTCCCGATCGCCAGCCAAAGGTTCATGCGGGCCCTTTTCCCCCCGCTCACTCTAGCTGCTGCAACAAGATAATCGTTTGCCCGATTCCGCCAAAGGTCCGTTTCACCAAAGGTGGATCCCTATTGCGGAGAGGCCCCAGACCGCAAGCGCTGTAACGGCCACAGACCACACCGCCAGGCTGACCGTAAACCAGAGAAGCACCCGCCACCTGGGCGTGCACAGCGCCAGGGCCAACATCGCCGCGATGGGCGCGCCGGGGAAGATTATGGAGAAGAACGCGAGGCCGGCGAGCCCGTACCGGTCCCAGATGCGCCGCGCCCGTTCCATCTTCTCGGATTTGGGCTTTCCGGCCTGCCGTTTGGCGAGCCACCGGCCTATCCATTCGCCGGGCAACATGACAGCAAGGACCTCGAGAACGCTTCCGGTGAAAGCCGCCAGGCAGGCCGCGGCCGGGTGCAGGCCGAGCGCCAGGCCGGTCGGGACGGCAAGCCAGAAATCCAAAACGCCGGCGAGCATCACGGCGCCGGCGGCCAGCCAGGGGTCCATGGCTCAGTTCCCGCCGGCTTCCTTGAGCCGCCGGAGCACCCAGCCCTTGTCCATCGACTGGAGGAAGTAGCCCATCCTCGGCCCGCGGGGCTTGCCCAGAACGACCTTGTACACCGCCCCGAACGTGCGGGCGGCGTCGAGCCCCAGCGCCTTCCCGCTGTCGTGTATCGTCGAGTGCAGCTTCTCGGCGGTCCACTCGACGGTGGCCAGCCCTCCGGCGAGCTTTTTCAGAAGGTCCTTCTCGCCGTCATCCAGAACCACGTTGGGCATGAACTCCTGGATGGCGAACGTGTACTCCTCCGGAGCGTACTCGCGCACCCAGGCCCGGACGCACTCCACCTTGACCCTGAGCTTCTCCTCCCACCCGGCGTCCATCCCGCCCAGCTGCTCGTTGCGCTGGAGGATCCATTTGACCCCTTCATAGGAGGGGGCCATCTGGACGATGGTCACCAGGTGGGTGAATGGGACCTGGAAAAAGCCTGTCGCCGGCCGGCGGACCTGCGAGAGCTCGTAGGCGCGCTTGAGGTCCATCTCGTCCTCCTGCGGCGAGGGCCTGTCCTTCCCGTAGTAGACCCTTTCCACGTGCTCGTAGTCCTCGACCAGGTGCAGAAGGTTCTTGCCGATGTCGAAGTCCTTGTGCTTCGTGGCCTTCGTCCTGAAGAAGAAGTGGCGCATGACCTCGGGCGGGGCAACCTCGAGGAAGTCGTCGAGCGTGACGATGTTGCCCAGCGACTTGGACATCTTGCGCCCGCCGACCAGGATGTGCTCGTAGATCACGGGATGCGGTGGTTCGTACCCGAAGACGTCCTTGACTATCACTTTCGACGTGTCGTAGGAGCCTCCGGAGGCTGCGTGCTCCTTGCCGAACGGCTCGCAGGTCACGCCCAGTATCTTCCAGCGCGCCGCCCACTCGGCCCGCCAGGTGAGCTTGCCGTGGCGGAAGTCCGTGCAGCCCTCGAAGCCGCAGCCCTCTATCCTGCTTTTTCCGGCGACGCCGCCCTGGCACTTGTAATAGACCTTCCCGTCCTCCCACCTGTAGGCGTCGGTCGTCGCGATCTTTCCGCATTTTTCGCAAATCGGGTCGAAGGGCAGCCAGTCGGGCGCCTTCTCCGCCCCGGAGATGCGCCGCAGGATGTCGCGTATCTCGGCGCCCTTCTCCAGCGAGACCTTCACGAGCGGCTCGTACTCGCCGTTGCGGTACATCTCGAGGCCGGACTTAATCTCGGGGAACACGCCCACGCGGGCCAGCGCGTCCATGAACGGTTCGATGTAATGGTCCGTGAAGGAGTGCGGGTGGCCCTCGGGGCAGGGCAGGTTGTAGCAGGGGACGCCCAGGAGCTTGTCGAACTCAGGCGGGAGCTGCTTGGGTATCTTGCGCAGAGGGTCGGAGTCGTCCGCTATCCAGAGGAGCCGGGCCTCGGCGCCCTTCTCCCGCAGGGAGCGGCACACGCCGTCGGCCATGATGACGTCGCCGGCGTTGCCGATGTGGATCTGGCCGCTGATCGAGGTGCCCGAGGCGACCACGTGCTTCCCGCCCCGCTTGAGCAGCTCCCCGGCTATGACATCGACCCAGTGCATAAGGCCCCCTAATGAATTCAGTAATATATAGTTGAGCGAAATCTTAAATAGGGGCATCCGTATTGCTTTTTCGATGGCTCAGGAGAAGAAGAGCAAGAAGGGCGAGGGCTTCCACTCGGCGGCCGGACTCATCCGGTACTTCGACGCCGAGGACGAAACGGCCCTCAAGATAGACCCGCGGGCCGTCATCGCCGCCTGCGTCGCCTCGGTCGTCGTGCTCGAGGCGCTGCGTTACTTCTGGCCGACTTGAGACCGTCGGCCGTGAACCGTGATCCGTGAACCGGGTGTTCTTTACATTCTATATTGTTCGAAGCTCCTTTCTCCCCTGTACGAAGCCGATTTCTCCCAACCTAGAAAGCCCACGGTTCACGGCTCACGGCTCACGGCTCACGGCTCACGGTTCACGGTTTCGTCCCGTATGGCTTTTCCCCAACATTTTTTTTCATTTTATATACCCGGGGCGCCAAACAGTCAGTCAGGCGGTGAGGGAATGAAACTGCGGTCCTGGGTCGTGGTGCTTGTCGTCGGCGGTCTTGCGTCCGTCCTGCTTTCCACCTCTGCGGTGGAAGGCGCGGGCGCCGTGTATGTCAAGTCGATGGATGTGGACATCTCGATAAACAACTCCTACGCGGTCACCCGCGTCAGGGAGGCTGTGGTCAATCCGGCGGGTTCGGCCGCATCGGCCTCGTTCGACTTCCAGATCCCCGAGGAGGCATTCCTTTCCAACTTCTCGCTCCGTCTCGACAACCGGACATACTACGGCCGGGTCGTCCCGGCCGGTGCGGCCCGGTCGTCGTACGACGCGGCAGTCTCCGAGGGCCGGAATGCCGGTCTGCTGGCCACCCGGGACAGGTCCCGGTTCACATTCTCGACAAGCCTCAAGGCCGGCCAGGAGGTCGAGCTCGGGCTGGTCTACGAGCAGTTCCTCAGGATGAAGGGCGGCGCCTTCGAGTATTCGCTGCGCCTCGAGAACTGGATGTTCGGGAGCGTCGCCCCGTCGTTGAGCATCTCCTCCTCGATAGCCTATTCAAGCCCGATCGAATCTTTGTCCGTGGAGAACTACACCGCCGGCACCGCGGTCGTGCGCCCCGCCGCCGGCCCGGCCTCGACCTCGTACAGCGTGGACGGCTTCATGTCCCGGGGGAACTATGTCATACGCTATTCCATCGCCCGGTCCGCCGCCGCCGGCTCCGTCACGCCGTTCTACGACGGCAGCGACACCTACTTCATGCACGTCTTCGAGCCCGGCCTGCCGGAGCTCGGCGGGGCCCCCATGCCCAAGCAGGTCGTTTTCGTGCTGGACCGCTCCGGGAGCATGTCGGGCCAAAAGATCGAGCAGGTCAGGACGGCCTTCGCCGGGATACTGCGCCAGCTCCGGCCGGACGACTCCTTCAACCTCGTCCACTTCAACCACGACGTCCAGGCCTGGAGCCCCTCCCCCGTCAACGCCTCATCCGGCAACATCGAGGCCGCCCTGGAGGCGATATCGGGATTGTCCGCCTCGGGGAGCACCAACTTCAACGGGGCCCTCGGCTCGGCCCTGGACATGATGGCCCGGCAGGAGAACTCCGCCGCCATCATCGTGATGCTCACCGACGGCCAGCCCACCTACGGCGTCACCTCCAAGGACCGGATACGCTCCGAATCGCGCTCCAAAAACGTCCTGGGCACGCAGATATTCTGCCTGGGCTTCGGCAACGACGTCGACTTCGGGTTCCTGAGCGCCCTGAGCCTGGAGAGCGGGGCCCGGGCGCAGAGGATACCGGTGAACGCCGACGCCGCCCTCCAGATACGCGATTTCTTCGGGACGGTGGCCGACCCGCGCATGAACAACGTCGGGTTCACCTACTATCCCGGCGCCGAGGCGCACCTCCTGGGCGGGAAATGCCTCTTCGACGGCAGCCAGCTCGTGGTGGTTGGCCGGATGCCCGGCAGGCCCTCGGCCCTCTCGGTACAGGCGAACGGGACCGGCCGGAACGGGCCGGCAGGGTTCGGCTCGAGCTACAGCCTGGCGGAGCTGGGCCAGGACCCCGCCGTGGCCCGGTTCTACCGCTTCGCCCGCATAAACGAGCTTTTGGACCGCATCACGGTCGAGGGCCCCGGCTCGCCCCTTGTCGGGGAGGCCACCAACCTGTCGGTCGAGGCCGGGTTCGTCACGCCCTACACCTCGATGATCATCGACATCAGGGAGCAGGGGGGCGTCGAGCCCCCGGCGCAGAACCTCCTCGCCGACGGCACAGCTGCGCCGGACAGGCCCAGGCCGGCCTCTCCCTGCGCCAAAAAAGCCCTCCCCTACGGCTCCGAGCTGATACCGCTCGCACTGCTCGTCGTGCTGGCGGTGGCGGCCCTGCGCCGGCGCGCGAAATGATTATATCCCGACGAGGCGTTTAAAACGGCGTGGAGCGAAAGGCGGGCGCGGCGGTGCTGGGGCTGCTGCTCCTGGCGCAGTCCCTGGCGGCCGGCGCCGTCTGTACAGCCGGGGACGGCCGGGCCGGCGCGGCCGGACCCGGCGGAACGGACGGCGCGGTCCCTCGCGGCTACGACTACACGCTCCCGCCGGCGTTCCTTTCGGCCATCACGCCCGAGAGGATATCGTCCGTAATCGGAAGGCTCCAGTCCTTCGGCACGCGCTTTGCCTACTCGGACCGGGCAGTGGAAGCCGCTGACTACATCGCCGCCGAGTTCGGCGCGATGAACCTTAGCGTAACGCGACAGGACTTCGTCCACAACGGGTTCCCGCACACGAACGTGCTCGCCGTGCTCCCGGGCCGGAACGCCTCGCTCCCGGCGCTCGTGCTGGGCGCCCACTACGACTCGCTCAACGGCACCGACTCGCTCATGAATGTCAACGCTCCGGCTCCCGGCGCCGACGACGACGCGAGCGGCGTCGCCGCGGTCCTTTCCATCGCCGCCGCCTTTTCGCGCGCCGGGACCGAGCGCACGGTGATCTTCGCCGCCTTCGCCAACGAGGAGATGGGCCGCATCGGCAGCCGGGAGTTCATCCGCCAGGCCCAAATGCAGGCCCCCGGCATCCATGCCGGCATCTGCTTCGACATGATAGGGTACAACCACAGATACCCCAAGATGGACATGGTGACCAATGTCGCCTCCGGGTGGCTCTGCGACGTGGTATTCGAGGCCAACCGGCAAAACATCCTCGGGGTGGGGCTGGAGAAGGTCGTGACGCCGGACAACCCCCAGAACTGGTCCGACCAGGTCTCGTTCTGGGAGGCGGGACTGCCGGCGATGTACTTCATAGAGGACGAGAACCCCACGCGCGACAGCGCCTACTTCAAGGCCAATCCCTATTATCATACAAGGCAGGACACGCTGGACAAGCTCAACCTCACGCTGATGACGAAGGTGGCCCGGCTCGGCGCGGCCACCGCGGCGGCGCTGGCGGGGCTGGCGCTGCCGGATTTCCGGCCCAGCGAGGGCGGCATGCCGGGGGGAGCAATCGAGGGCACGCCCTTCACCATGTCAGTCCTGGTCGGCAACGTGGGCGCGCCCGGCCAGTACTCGTTCAACGTCACGCTGGAGGTGGACGGCGTCCCGGTCGACCGGCGGGCGGCCGAGCCGGACATTTGGATGGTCCCGGCCTGGAACGCCACTCGCGGCAGGCACACGCTCTCCTTCGTCATCGACTCCGACGACCGTTATCTCGAATGGAACGAGGCGAACAACCGCATCACATTCTCCCTCGACGTCGCCGCCCGCCCGGACCTGCGGGTGGCCGGCTTCTGGGCCACGGACGCCACGCCTGTCCCCGGCCGGGAGGTGTCCCTGGTGGTCCTCCTCGAGAACGCCGGGGGCCCGGCGGAATCGGCGCGCCTCGTGATCTTCCAGGGCGACGGCTCGAACGGCCTGCTGCTCGACCGCCCGGTCAACGTGCCCCCGGGAGGCCAGGCAGCCTTCGTCCAGGACCTCACCGCCCAAGATACCCCCATCGAACTCACTGCAGAGGTCCGCGACGTCCTGCCGGAGCAGGGCGTCAAGGACAACGACCGGATGACGCTGGCCCTGGTCCCCGATGTGCTGGACCGGGATGACTACCGCATAGTCATCGAACCCGACGTCGTCCAGACCTTCGACGACCTCCGGGTCTCGGTCGAGGGCGCCCCGCCGGGTTTCGACTGGTCCATCGATTTCGGCGACGGCCAGGGGGCCGGCTGGACCGGCCGGCCGTATTCGCACTTCTATTCAAGGTCGGGCACCTACTTCATCGGCGCGACACTGCGGGACGTGAAGGGTGCGGTCGTCGAGCTGGAGCCGATGCCCGTCTCCGTGCAGGACCGCCCGCCCGTTGCGGTCCTGGACTGCCCGGAAACCGCCTATCCGGGCCGGCCGGTCGTGTTCTCGGGCGCTTCCTCGACCGACCGCGACGGCCAGATCGTCCAGTACCTCTGGGACTTCGGCGAGGGCGCCAAGGAGTTCGGCCCCGGCGCGAGCCACGCCTTCACCTCCGAGAAGGTCTACCCCGTCCGGCTCACCGTGACGGACGACAAGGGCCAGACCGGCACGGCCCTGCTCCAGGTCAACGTGGCCAACAGGCTGCCGGCCGCGAAGGCCTCGGCGGGCACCCGCCTGCTGTTCGCCGGCGGAGCGGTCCCGTTCAACGGAAGCGCTTCCGGCGACCCCGACGGCACGGTCGCCTCCTACACCTGGGACTTCGGGGACGGCACCGGCGCCACGGGCCCCCTGGCGTCCCACCACTTTTCGAAGGAGGGCAACTTCACGGTCCGCCTCACGGTGACGGACAACGGCGGGGCGGCCGGTTCCACGACGCTCAACATCACCGTGCTCAAGCGGCTCAGGCCGCTTGCGGCATCCGCCCCGTCCTCCGGAACGCCGTTCGCCATCCCGGCGATGCTCGTGCTCATGTTGCTCATCGCCATCGTGCTCGTCCTCCGCGGGCGCCCCCCGCATGCCCGAGATGAAGAAGAATGAACGTAGCGGGGATTGTGAAGAGGGGGCGGTATCGAGAACCGCTTCCACTTCACCACATGCTCTTCACGAACATGCTCATTCCGACAGGCCTGCGCATACCACCCCTCCCGCCAGGCAACATGCACCTTCCCCTGCACCCTTCCAAATCGCACCCTTGCACCCTTCGCCGCCCCTTGTTGCCTTGCTCCCCTGCTCCCTTGCTCCCTTCTGACCTATAGCAAAGAGTTATAAAGGGGGAGCCTTTTCCCCGTCAGGCCTATGAGTGATGAAGGCCCCGTCGGGGCCCGAAGGAGGGAAAAGCATGGCAAAAGCGATGTATGTGAGATTCGAGGTGCCCAAGGAAGTGGCCGACCGCGCCTACGAGGTCGTGGAGCTTGCCCGGGAATCCGGGAAGGTCTCGAAGGGCTCCAACGAGGTCACGAAGGTCGTCGAGCGCGGCGTGGCCAAGATGGTCGTGATGTCCGAGGACGTCCAGCCCGAGGAGATCCTGGCCCACCTGCCGTTCCTCTGCGAGGAGCGCAACGTGCCCTACATCTACGTGCCCGCCAAGCTCGAGCTGGGCAAGGCCGCCGGGCTTGAGGTGCCCACGGCGTCCGTCGCCATCGTCGACCCGGGCAAGGGCAAGGCTGTTTTAGAGGAGCTGGCGGCCAAGGTGGCCGGCCTGCGCAAGTGAGGGTGGGACCGATGCCCGAGGACGACGGCATTCCATCCGAGGTCGTGGAGATAATCGGCCGCACCGGCATGTGCGGCGAGGCCACCCAGGTCAAGGTCCGCGTGCTCGACGGCCGGGACAAGGGCCGCATCATCACGCGCAACATATTCGGCCCGCTCCAGACCGGCGACATCATCATACTCAAGGAAACGGCTCGCGAGGCGCGCAAGCTGACCACAAGGTGATCTGAAGATGGTCGAAAGAAGGCTGTGCTCGTTCTGCGGGGACGAGATAGAGCCCGGCACGGGCAAGATGTACGTCAAGAAGGACGGGACCGTCTTCCACTTCTGCGCGAGCAAGTGCGAGCGCAACCTGCTCAAGCTCCGGCGCATCCCGAGGCACACGCGCTGGTCGAAGAGCTTCCAGAAGTAGGCGTGCGTCCGACGCCGGCGGGTTCAGCGGAGGTCCGGGCCGGGTGATTGCATGGGACGGGTCCGCCAGCCCATCGTCAGCGTACTGGGTCACGTCGACCACGGCAAGACCACGCTCCTTGACGCCATCCGCGGCTGCACCGACGTCGCCTCCCGCGAGCCCGGCCGCATAACCCAGCACATCGGCGCCAGCGAGATACCGCTTGCCGACATCTGCGAGCGGTGCGGCGCGCTCGTCGCCGGCCGCAAGTTCAAGATACCGGGCCTGCTCTTCATAGACACTCCGGGCCACCAGGCGTTCACGACGCTCCGGGCCCGCGGCGGGTCGCTCGCCGACCTCGCCGTCCTGGTCATCGACATCATGGAGGGCTTCAAGCCCCAGACCATCGAGTCGCTGAACATACTCAAGAAGTACAGGACGCCCTTCGTCGTGGCGGCCAACAAGGTCGACCTCCTCCAGGGCTGGCACGACCATCCCGGCGAGAGCCTGCTTTCGAGCCTCAAGGAGCAGGACGAGAGCGTGCTTGCGGCGCTGGACGAGCGGGTGTACAAGCTTGCGGAATCCTTCGACCGGGAGGGCATCTCCGTCGAGCGCTTCGACCGCGTGAGCGACTTCACGAAGAACGTGGCCCTCGTCCCCCTGAGCGCCAGAAACCGCGAGGGCATTCCCGACCTTCTCCTGATGCTCGTGGGGCTCGCCCAGAAGTTTTTGGAGGAGCAGCTCACCACCGAGGAGGGGCCGGCCGAGGGCACCGTGCTCGAGGTCAAGGAGGAGAAGGGCCTGGGCACGACGCTCGACGCCATAATCTTCTCGGGGACCATCGAGAAGGGCGACACGATAATCGTGGGCACCGGCGGAAAGCCGCTCGTGACGAAGGTCAAGGCGCTCCTCCGGCCGAAGCCGCTCGACGAGATACGCGACCCCCGCCAGCGCTTCGATTCCGTCAAATCCGTGACGGCCGCGGCCGGAATAAAGCTCTCGGCCCAGACGCTCGAGGGCGTCGTGGCCGGCGCTCCGTTGAAGGTCGTCTTCGGCGACGCGGACGGGGCCGCCTCGAAGATAGAGGAGGAGAGCAAGCCCGCAGTCGAGACGGCCGACGAGGGCATCATCGTGAAGGCGGACGCCATCGGCTCGCTGGAGGCGCTGGCGTTCGAGCTGGAGAAGGCCGAGATACCGATAAAGAAGGCGGAGGTCGGCGACATCTCGAAGCGGGACATCACCGAGGCCGCGACGGTGCGTGACCGGCTTTTCCGGGCGATACTGGGGTTCAACGCCCATCCCCTGCCCGACGCCCGGGAGGAGCTGGACAAGGGCGAGGTCACGCTCTTCGAGAACAACATCATCTACAAGCTCATCGAGGACTACATCGCCTGGCGCGACAAGCGCCGGCTGGAGCTCGACAAGGACCGCCGCGAGGTCATCGTCCACCCGGGCAAGTTCCTCGTGCTCCCCAACTGCGTCTTCCGGGTGAGCAAGCCCGCCGTCGTCGGCGTGCGCGTGCTGGCGGGCCGTCTCAGGCCGGGCCAGGCGGTCCTCAAGGAGGACGGGCGGGTCATCGGGAAGATAAAGAGCATCCAGCGCGAGAGCGAGCCGGTAAAGGAGGCGCTGCAGGGCATGGAAGTGGCCATTGCCATAGAGGGCGTGACCGTGGGCCGCCAGCTCGACGTCGAGGAGATAATGTACGTGGACATCCCGGAGGGCCACGTCCGGGAGCTTCGCAAGATGGAGCTCACGACGGACGAGGCGGAGTGCCTAGACAGGGTATGCTTCATCCACGCCAAAGAGCGCGCCTTCTGGGGGAAATGAACCCCGGGCTGCGGCCCGGGGCTTCAGCGATTGATGAGGTCGGTCGAATGGACGCCAAAGTAGCGCTGGGGGACAGGGTCGTCCTGCTCGGCGAGGACGGGCGAAAGCACGCCTTGACGGTCGAGCCGGGCGCCCGGCGCATCGAGGGCCTGGGCGTGCTGGACCCGTCGTCGCTTGCCGGCGCGGCATTCGGGGCGGTGACGAAGGTGGGCAACAGGCGATTCATCTTGCTTTGGCCCTCCGTGCTGGACCGCGTCGAGACCCTCCACCGCAAGGCGCAGATAATCCTGCCCAAGGACGCGGCGCACATCCTGATGGAGTGCGACATCTCCGCCGGCAGGACGGTCGTCGAGGGCGGCGCCGGCTCGGGCGCGATGACCACCGCGCTTGCCTCCGCCGTAGTGCCCGGCGGGAAGGTCGTCACCTACGACCTCCGGGCCGAATACCTCCGGCAGGCCCGCCACAACATCGAACAGGCCGGCCTTTCGGAGGCGTGCGTATTCAAGGAGGGCGACATCACCGCCCCGGGCGCCATCTCCGAGCGCGAGGTCGACGCCGTCGTCCTGGACATCCCCGAGCCCTGGAACGCCGCCGACAACGCCTGGGAGGCTCTCCGCCCCTGCGGGCACTTCGCATGCTACACGCCCACTGTGAACCAGGTGGAGCAGACTGTCCGGGCCCTGCGGGACCGCCGGTTCATCGAGGTGCGGAGCTTCGAGGTCCTGCGCCGCGGCATGGAGGTTGTTGAGAAGGGGATCAGGCCCTCGTTCGAGATGCTCGGGCACAGCGGGTATCTCACGTTCGCGAGGAAGGTTTTGGAAAAGTTCTAGCAACGAACGGGTAAACCGGTCAACCGGTAAACCGGTTACCCGGTTCCCCGTTTTTCCCAAATATATAAGATTTTCTTGCCAACCTGTGAAGACAATATTATATACGCGCGCAGGATTGCAGGGGCTGAAGCGTCAGTCGAGGGGTAACGGATGATATTCGAGCGGCTCGGAAAATTCATTGTCAGAAGGTACAAGCTGGTCCTCGTGGCCTGGGTGCTCATCCTGGTCGCCTCCACCCCGCTCATCATGCGCGTCGGGGATGTGCTGACCGCCCAGCAGGAGACCGGCGGCGGCGCGCCCACGGAATCCGACCGGGCCCAGGACATCATCGACAAGCAGTTCCCCCGGGCGATATCCAACTCGACGATGCTCATTGTCGTGGTGGACGACAACGTCTCCGGCCCGGAGGCCCGGGATTTCCTCCTGCAGCTTGAGCAGAGGGTCCGGGCCGACCCGGAAATCCAGTACATGGAGCCCAACACGCCCGGCGCGTTCCCGAAGGACTTCATCAGCGTGTACACCGTCCAGCGCTTCATCCTCGTCCAGGCCGTCGACGGCATGAACCCCGGCATGCACCAGATGGCCGGCACCGTCCAGCTGGTGTGGGGCATCCCGGCGCAGTACCTCGGGGTCTACGGGGCCACGATGGGAAACGAGACCGAGGCGGAGCGCCAGGTCAACGCGACCATACAGGCCACGGCCGCGCAGGACCCGGCGACCGGCGCGATGCTCTCGGGCTATTTCACGCTCTTCCGCATGAACTGGAACGCTTCGGCTGCCAACATGTCGCTGCTTTTGGACCCGCAGCTCCGGGCCGAGGTCTCGGCCCGCTCGGCGGTCCAGGCGTTCGTCACGGGCCCGGGCATCCCGGCCGCCCAGGCGGGGCTGATGCTCGCCGCGGCGAACACGTTCAACATCACCACGTTCACCAACCCTCTTATGGTGCAGGGCTTCGCCGTCGGGGCCATCGCGCAGAGCGCCAACATCACGAACCTAACATTCCTCAACGGCGTGTACGGCCTGGGCGACCTCTCCCGCCAGCCGGCGGCCAACCGGAGCGCGGCCGCGGCGGCGTTCGTCGACGGGACGGTCCTGCCCAACGGGACCATAGACACATACCCGGTGGGGCTCCCGGCCGACCTGCGGGGCTCCTTCATCAGCCCCGACCGGAAGGTCACCATCGTCACGCTCGCGTTCACCAAGAAGGACGAATATACCGACGCGGACGGCAAGCGGCCCAACTACGAGAACGTGGTCGAGCTCCGCAAGATCCTCTCGGAGCTCAGGAAGGAGCACGGCGGCAACGAGATCATGACATACGTCTCGGGCGGGGCCGCCATCTCCAAGGATATCATGGAGACCATGGGGGACGATTTCCAGATAATCGAGTTCGTGACCATACCGATGCTCATCATCCTGATGGGGCTCTTCTTCCGCTCGGTGCTCACGCCGGTCGTGCCCCTGGGCGCGGTGGGCATAGCAATGGGCCTGAGCCAGGCGGCCATTTTCGTGATAGGCACATTCATCGCCCCGGTCGACACCTACACCACGACGATGCTCTTTTCGATTCTAATGGGCGTCGGGACGGACTACTCGATATTCATCGTCGCGCGGTTCCGCGAGGAGCGCATAAAGGGGGCTGAACGCGAGGAGGCCGTGAGGACGTCGGTCACCTGGGCCGGCGAGTCGATAACCACCTCGGGCGCAACGGTGATGATAGCTTTCATGTCGCTGGGCATAGCCTCGTTCGAGATGGTCAAGGTCATGGGCCTCGTCATGGGCATCGCGATCCTCATCGCCCTGCTGATATCGCTCACGCTGGTGCCGAGCCTCCTCATGGTCACCGGCAACCGCGTCTTCTGGCCCACCAGCAGGGAGCGGTTCAAGCGCTACGCCCAGCTCGTCCTGGCCCGCCGGAAGGAGGGGCAGCACGGCTATTTCTACAAGGCGGCGTCGTTCTCGGTGAAGCACTCCAAGCTGATAGTGGCACTGGCCGTGCTGGTTTCCATTCCGACGAGCTACATCTACTTCACCGCCGAGACAAGCTTCGATTTCATAGGAACGATGCCCAAGGTGGAGTCCACCCGGGGCATGGACGCCATGACCGCCGGCTTCGGCGCGGGCCGGATAATGCCCTCGTATGCAGTGATGGTCTTCACGGAGCCGGTCTTGGCGCCCGACGGCAACTTCAGCGTGGAGGCGCTCCGGTCCATGGAGGAGGTCTCGGCCGCACTGGCGCGTCAGAACGTGGTCCATGAGATCGACGGCCCGACGCGCCCCTACGGAATCGCCGTGGACTTTTCCAACCCCGCCAACCTCTCCCAAAACGACCGGGCCAAGATGCGCGAGTTCGTCGGGCTGGACAACCGGACCGTCCGCCTGAGCATCGTCATGGCCGCCGCCCCGACATCGCAGGAGGCGGTCAACTCCGTCCCGTCCCTTCGGACGGCCGCCCGCGACGCCGCCAAGGGTAATGGCATTGCGAACGTGTACCTGGGAGGCGCCACGCCCGGCGCGTTCGACGCCAAGACCAACCTGGACCGCGAGTTCAACCAGATGCAGATCATCGTGGTCATCGGAATATTCATCGTGCTCGTGATAGTGCTCGGCTCGCTGCTCCTGCCGGCGTTCGCCATACTGAGCATAGGCATGTCGATCTCGTGGTCGTTCGCGGCGACGTTCCTCATATTCCACGAGTGGCTGGGCGTGCCCATCCTCTTCCTGGTGCCGCTCATCCTGTTCATCGTGCTGATGGGCCTTGGGATGGACTACAACATATTCATCCTGACGCGCATCCGCGAAGAGGTCCACAAGGGGAAAAGCGACGAGGAGGCCATCGTCACGGCCGTGGACTGGACTGGCGGTATCATCACGGCGCTCGCCGTCATCATGGGCGGCGCTATAGGCGTGCTCGTCCTCTCGTCGGCCAAGATGCTCGCCGAGTTCGGCTTCGCAATATCGTTCGCGGTACTGCTGGACGCGATGGTAGTGCGGACATACATCGTGCCGGCGGTCATGAAGCTCCTGGGCAAGTGGAACTGGTACGCGCCCGGCCCGCTCCAGCGCGAACGGCGCGAGACGAAGAAGGCGGCGGTCGATGCGAAGAAGGACGGGTGAGCCGGTAAACCGGTGAACCGGTAAACCGGGGACTTGCGTCGTGACCGGTTCACCGGTTTTCCGGTTTACCGGTTTACCCGTTTCACAAGCGCGTGTGCTTCTTAACTTTCGATTCACGCGCCATGTCGTCGGAGAGGGACTGGACCATCTCGTGCGCGAGCGTCCTGGCCCGGTTCGCCTCCTCGTCCTCCACGACCTGGAGCACGGAGAGCGAGAAGTTCGCGGCCTTCGCCGAGTGCGTGAGCGCCCCCAGCGAGATTATGTCGGCGTGCTTTGCATACTTTAGAATGTTTTGCTCGGTTATCCCGCCGGAGACCTCGACCAGCGTCTCCCTGCGGGCCCTCTTGACCGCGTTGTAGGCCCGGGCCGCCTCCCCCGGCACGAAATTGTCCAGCATGACAATGTCGGCGCCGGCTTTTGCGGCCTCCACCGCCTTCTCGGCGTCCGTGACCTCTATCTCGACCTGGCCGGTGTAGCCGGTGGACTTCACGCGCTTGACGGCGCGCGAGACCGAGGGCTCCAGCATCAGGTGGTTGTCCTTGATGAGCACCATGTCGTCCAGCCGGAAGCGGTGCGTCATGCCCCAGCCCAGCGCCACGGCCTTTTTCTCGTAGTAGCGGAACCCGGGCGTGGTCTTTCGCGTCGCGGCTACCTTTACGGCCGGGTTCAGCCGCCGGCACTTCTTCACGAGCCGCCGCGTCTGGGTGGCGATGCCGCTCATGCGCATCATGAAGTTCAGGGCCACCCTCTCGCCCGCCAGGATGCCCTTGGCGCTTCCCTGCACCGTCATGACCTCGGTGCCCTTCGAGATCTCCTCGCCGTCAAGGATCTTGCGCATGACCTGCACCTGGAGCTCCCGGAAGACCTCCTCCGCCTCGTCGAGGCCGGCGGCCACGCAGTCCTCGTGGGCGGTGATGACTGCCTTGAGCTCGCGGTCGGTGGGCCCCAGGAGCAGGTCGGTGGTGACGTCGCCCCGGCCGAGGTCCTCGTTGATGAACCACCGGATGCTGGTGTCGCGGGCCATGCCGGGGTGATTCGCCCGGCCCGATTATCTATGTTTCGACCGGCCGGTCTGCGGGCTCCGTGAGCCGTGAACCGTGAGCCGTGAACCGGTCGTTGATTTCCGGCCACCGGCCGCCGGGATTTGTCGGTCCCCGACACGATACCTATTTAACGGCCCGCGCCGTAACATCGGCCATGGCACCCGACGGCCGGCCCGGGCCGGCCATCCGGATAGAGCACCTGACAAAGCGCTTCGGAAGACTGGTCGCGGTGGACGACCTCTCGCTCGAGGTCGGCCGGGGGCAGATATTCGGCCTCTTGGGCTCCAACGGCGCCGGCAAGACGACCACGCTCAAGGTGCTGACGGGGCTCCTGCGCCCGGACCGAGGGAGCGTCCGCATCGACGGCGTCGATGTCCTCCGGGACCCGGTGGAGGCCAAAAGGAGGATAGGCTTCCTGCCGGAGGCCCCGGCGCTGTACGACCAGCTCACCGCGCGGGAGTTCCTCGAGATGATAGGGACGTTGCGCGGGATGGAGCCGTCCAATCTCGACAGGCGCATCGGCGGGCTTCTCGACATGATGGAGCTTGCGGACTTCGCCGACACCAACATCGGGACGTTCTCGAGGGGCATGCGTCAGAAGCTCGCCTTCTCGTCGGCGGTTCTTCACGAGCCGGCTATACTCGTCCTGGACGAGCCGCTCTCCGGGCTGGACCCGCGCTTTGGCAAGCTCTTCAAGACCTGGATAAGGGAGCACTCGGCGAAGGGCGGGTCGGTGCTGATGTCCACGCACGTCACCTCCAACGCCGAGGAGATGTGCGACCGCGTGGCCGTCATAGACCGGGGCCGGGCGCTCGCCTCCGGGCCGGTGAAGGAGGTCCTGGAGGCCGCCAGGGCCAGGACGCTCGAGGACGCCTTCGTGGCGCTGGTGGGAGGGAGCAGGTGGCCGCGCTCACCGTCTTCGCCGCCGACTCGCTAGCGGCCTGGCGCTCCGTCGTCGCCCGGCTGCAGAAGCACCCGGCGATGACCGCCTGGTTCCTCCTTCTGCTTCTCGCGGCAACCTGGATGGGGCTGCGCGTCGCCGAGCTCGTGGCCACCCAGAGCGTGGCGGCCGGCCCCCTGGACATCCAGCCCCACACGCTTCTTCTGGTCTACTTCATGATAATGACCGGCAAGTCCGTGGTGGACACGAACTCCCGCGTCACGCAGAACAAGGAGATGCTCCTGATACTGGGCCAGCCGGTGGACGTCTACTCGGCCCTCTGGGGCAAGTTCGCCTACATCGCCCTGGGCAACCTGGCCGTCCTGTCGGTGGCGCTGGGGACCGCCACGGTGGTCCACATCACCCTCACCCCGGGCCTCCCCGTGCCGCCGTGGTTCGTCGCCTGCCTGGTGCCGCTGACACTTTTGTCGACGGCCATGGGGTTCGTCCTCTCGATACTGACCTCGCAGCCCGGCCTTGCCAGGCGCACGGTGCTCGTCGCCGTTTTCAGCGAGCTCGCCGCCGCGCTCTACTTCTCCTTCGACTGGCTGAAGGGCGAGCCGGAGTTCCTGGTCCCGGCCTCGATGCTGCTCTTTGCGGCCGCGCTCTCCTGCGTGCCGCCTGCGAGCCGGCTCTTCCTGGCGGCCTGGAACTACGAAACGAGCGGTTCGGAGGGCCTGGTCCAGAGGGCCACGCGGACCGGCTCGGGCCGGCTGTTCTCGTCCCTCACGCGCCGGATGCAGCCCGAGTCCCGGGAGCTCCTCCGCAAGGAGATGGTCATCAACATATCAAGAAAGGAGGTCGGCGGCACGCTGTTCACGGTGATCGGACTGGCTTTCGTGCTGGTCTACCTCCGGGGCCGGATGGACAGCCCGGATTCGGTCGTGGAGCCCCTGGGCCGGCTGGTGCTCCCGCTGCTAGTCTGCGTGGGGCTCTTCATCGCCGCCGTCCTGCAGTACGCCATGCTGGGCCTGAGCAGCCTCGGCAAGGAAGGGAGCAATTTCTGGATACTCAAGCACCTGCCGGTCCGGAGCGAGCGCATCTTCGAGGCCAAGGCCGGGGCCCTCTTGGTCTTCACGCCCGTGATGGTGTTCGCCGTCGCATTGCCCCTCCCGATAATGTCGGGCATGGGCCCGGCCTGGCTCGCCTTCTTCGTCCTGGCCGCGCTGGCGCTCGCCCTCGCATTCACGGCGGTGGGCATCTGGTCGGGCACGGTCTACCCGAATTTCGACGAGGGCACCCGCGGCACGCCGGACGTGATGACCATGTACCTCATCATGATGGCGTGCCTGTTTTTGTCCGTGCTCATAGTCGGATTGCCCGGCCTGGTCATGTACTACGACAAGCCCATCGGCGTGCTGTGCATGGCGCTCTCGGCGGACTGGTGCGCGCTGTTCCTGTACCACGCGATAAGACGCAGCGCGCGCAACTACGACGCCCTGGAAGTCGGGGTTTGACGAGCGTGAAGGGTGCGAGCGGGACCGTTGACGACCGGCTTCGAGCCGGTCGTCTCGGCCGAGACGAGCAAAGCTCGTCTACGGAGCGGGAATGAGGCGAGCGGGAAGCGGGATGGGCATGCAGGCTCCCTTCCTGCTTCCCGCCCGTCCGTTTCAGGGCCCGTCCAGGAACCCCGCCGCCTTCAGCAAAAGCCGCGTCTCCTCGTGAAGGCTCTTCCAGTGCCAGCGCAGCTCGTCGCGGGTGAACCAGCCGGCGGACCAGATGTCCCCCTTCGGCGCCGGCATGTCCTTTTTCGGACGGGCGCTGAATATCATGAACTCGACGCGGCGGTCGCCGTCGAAGACCGGGTCGCAGGGCCGGCGGTCGACGAGCACGTCGATGTGGAGCTTTTCCTTCACCAGGCGCCGCAGGCCGGCCGCCGTCCCGGCGCGGCCCTCGAGCCACGCGCCGGGGGTCAGCCACTCGTCGCGGGAGCGCTCGTCGGAGGCGTCCCGTATGAGGAGCACCTCGCCCCGGGAGCTGAATATCAGCGCGCGCAGGGCCGTCTTGGCCCGGACCGCCTTCGTGCTGGGCACGGCTCACAATCGATTTCCGAAGATAAATATTTGCGCAGGGGTCAGCTTTCCTCGACGCTCTCGACCTCGAGGGGCGCCCTGCGGCGCCGGCGGACCCTCACAGCCGCGCCGGCCACAACGACGATGGCCACCGCCGCCACGGTTATGTAGGCCCACTGCTCGTAGCTGTAGCCCAGGAAGCCTGCCGAGACCGGGTTGCTGACGAGGCCGGTGGGCACGGAGGTCTGGTTGTTCCCGCCGGACGGCTTGGTCCCGCCGGTGCCGTTGCCCGACTGGTGGGCCGGCGGCGGCAATGTACCGACGACCCGGACCATGGCGGTGGCCTCGTTGCCGGATTGGAGGAATCCCGAGACCACTGTGCCGGAAACTGTGAGCTGGGATTCGTTCCCGCCCGGCGTAGCGGCCGGGACGACCACGGTGCAGGTGAATGACTGGGGCGAGGTCGTGGTGAAGGTCATCGACGAGGGGGATACGCTGCTGTTCCAGCCGGCGGCGACGGCGGCCGAAAGCGTCACGGTCGCCGAGAGGTACTGGGATTTGCTCACCGTGACGGAGCCGGTGAAGGTCACCGGCTGGCTGGCGTTCGAGGCGTTCACGCTCAGCGAGGCCTGGTCTATCTTGATGGTCAGGGAGGGCACGGGATTCGGCGCGGCGCCGGCGAGCGGGAGGCAGGCCAGGACCGCCACCGAGAGTAGCACCAATGCGCGCATCGACCGTAAGCTTGTCCTGCGAGATGATATATCTTTTGGTCCGGCCGTTTCACCCTTCCAACCCCCCGCACTGAAGTGCGGGGCTCCAACGCTATGCTATGGTGACCGACCTCGGACTGAAGTCCGAGGTTTCTAGCTTTTATCGACCCTTCCACGCTTTGTCATGCAATACCTATTAATCGCCCAAACCGATTTGGGTCCGCAATGGCCGAGGAAGAGGTCGACTACAACCGGCTCATCCAGGTGCTCCAGCAGGAGAAGAAGGGCGGGGCGCCGGTGGCGCTCCTTGCGGACTTCCACGACCGGGTCCGGGACTACCTGGAGAGGCTCCGGGCCTCCTACGACCAGGAGCGCGCCAAGGACCCGTCCTCGATGAAGGCGCTCCAGCTTGCAGACCAGCTCCAGAAGGCCCGCGTGCTCCAGGTCGACATCATCAACCTCAGGATGCGCAAGCTGCTGCTTCTCGCGCACCAGACGCTGAGCGGCGCCACCGTGGAGACTAAGGCCTTCACGCCCGAGGAGAAGGCCGTTTTCCAGGGCCTCTCGACCAGCCTGTGCGCCGGCCGCAACCGGATCCTGGAGGGCGCCGCGGCGGCCGGGGACGCCGGCGCCGCCGAGGACGGCGCCCCTGCCCCGCCGGTGAAGTGCGCCCCCCCCGCGGGCTTAGCGGAGGACGGGCGGGAGCAGAGGCCCCCGGAGCCAGCCAGGGCCCCCGGCAAGGTCGCGCCGGTCCCGTCGGGCGCGGCGCTCGATTCCAGCGAGCTCGTCGTGCTCCGGATGCTCGAGGACGTGCCCGATTTCGCAATCGGAGCCGAATCGTCGGCGAGCCTGCGCAGGAAGGACGTCGTCGCCCTGCCGAGGAGCCTCGCGCGGGTCCTGGAGATGCACCGGAAGGCCAAACCGGTGGGCTAGCCGGTCACCATGACATTGTCGATTCTCAGGCTGCCGGTGACCATCGAGCCGGCCCCGAGGCTCACCTGCTTTGCGTCCCTGCACGGGCCGGCGCTCGAGAGGAGCGCGGGCAGGTTGCCGGAGAGCATGACCGGCCGGAGCGGCCTCCCGACCTCGCCCCGGCGGATGCGGAAGAGCAGGGGCACGTTCACCGAGAAATCCCCCGAGACGCGGTTGGCGGTGTGGGCGCCCAGGACCTCGTGGACCAGTATGCCCTCGTTTATCTCGCCGATGACGGCGTCGCGCTCTTTGAGGTTCCCGCCCAGCACCAGGTTCCGCCCCGAGACCGAGGGAGGGTGGCGGTAGGACCCGCGGGCCGCGTTGGAGGTCGTGGCGGCGCAGAACTCCGCCGCGGTGTAGAGGTCGTACATGAAAGCGCGCAGGACGCCCTTCTCCACGAGCGCGTTCCTCCGCGAAGGCACGCCCTCGTCGTCGCAGGCGGAGGTGCCCATCCCGCCCTCGAGAAGGCCGTCGTCGTGGATGCTGAGCCCGGCGTCCATCACAGCCCGGCCCAGCCTGCCGGCGTAGACGCTCTCCCCCCGGCCGGCCGATTCACCGTCGAGCGCAGGCAGCAGCACCGGCCCGAGGAGCTCGGCCGCCGCCTCCGGCGTGAACACCACGGGGCGAGGCCCCGTCTCCGCCGCGACCGGCCCCCGGCTTGCCACGGCGAGCCGGGCGGCGTTGGCGCCGAGCCGGGGAAAATCGACCGGCAGCGTCCGGGAGCTCACGGAGTCGAACCCGGTGCTCGTCGTGCGGCCCCTGAGGCTCACGGAGGCGCCGGCCGAGACGGCCGTCCCCCTCTCGCGGAAGCAGACGCCGGCCGAGTTCACCAGCGCCGCCTCGGAGAATCCGAAATCCACACCCCCGCCGGTCACCTGGATGGACCGGTCCACCGCCCGGGCCTCCTTTATCATCCGGGTCGCAAACCCGATTCCGTCCTCGGGCCCCAGGGCCGGTATCCGCCCGTCCCATATCCCCTTCACGGCGGGCAGGGGGGCCCGCTCCGGGAAATGCACGGGCAGGAGCTTTCCCAGGCGCGATATCCCCAGGGCGCTCTCGACGGTCCTCTCGAGCATGTCCGGGCGGGTGCAGTAGGCGAACCCCAGCCGCCCGGCCCTGATGACCCGGACGGAGATGCCGGAGGCGGTGCTCTGCATCGGGTAGCTTATGCGGCTGCCCTCGATGTCGACCGAGGTGGAAACGCCCCAGGCCAGGAAGGCTTCGGATTCGTCCGCACCGCGGGACAGGGCAAGCCTCACGGCCTTCTCCCCGATGGCGAGCATGTCGCCGGAGGGCCAGGGGGAACGGAAAGAGGAAGGCGCAGGGCGCAGGGCGCGAGGCGCAGGGGAACCACCCAACCTCCTCCCTTGTCCCTTGCGCCTTGTGCCCAGCGCCTTAAGCCCTGCGCCTTGCGCCGTGCGCCCAGTGCCTTTCCACAGCGCCGCCATCTCAGCCGCCTCCCACGGCCGCCGAGCGGATCCGTATGTGCGGCCCGCCGTCCCCGACGGGCACGGTCTGCCCCTTGCCGCAGTATCCCGGGTCGGCCACCTGGCGGTCCTTCCCGACGGCCACGACCTCCCGCAGGGTATGGAGGATGCCCCCCGAAAGGGCCAGGCTCCGCAATGGGCGCGTGACCTCGCCCTTCTCTATCATGTACGCTTCGCGGCAGGCGAACTGGAACGAGCCCTTTGCGGTGTCCACCTGGCCGCCGCGGGTCCCCTTTGCATAGATACCGAACTTGATGCCTTCGAAAATCTCCTCGTGCGAATGGCCCCCCGCCTCGATGAGCGTGTTGCTCATGCGGACCAGCGGGCGCGCGCCGTAGGATTCGGCCCGGGCGGCGCCGTTGGGGGCGGCGCGCAGGCGGCGCGCCGATTCGCGGTCCAGGATGTAGCCCGTGAAAACACCCTTGTCGATGAGGACCTTGCGCCGGGCCGGGACGCCCTCGTCGTCGTAGGGGAACGACCCGAACGCGCCAGGAATGGTCGGGTCGTCCACCAGCGTCACGAGGCGCGAGCCTATCCTCTGGCCCAGCCGGCCCTCGAGGCAGGAATCACCGGCGACGATCAGGTCGCCCTCGGCGGCATGGCCGACGGCCTCGTGGGCGAAGACGCCGGCGAGGTCGGGGTCGGCGACCACCGGGAACCGCCCCGAGGGGGCCTTGTCCCCGTTGAGCAGGGCCAGCGCGGTGCGGGCGGCCTCGACGCCCTTCTGGGCCAGGCCGCCCTTCTCGTGTATCTCCCAGCCGGCGGTGCCCCCCACGCGCGCCCGGTTGCCCAGCAATCCCCGGTCGGTCTTTACGACGACGCTCACGTCCGAAAGCGAGCGCGTGACCTCCGTGCGGACGTCGGCGCCCTCGGAGGAGACGAAATGGGACGAGCGGGTGCCGTCGGCGTAGAACGCGGTGACGGTCTTGACGCCCGGAACGGACCGGGCCGCCCGGCTGAGCTCCAGAAGATAGGCGGACTTCGCCTCTACAGAGACATCGTGGGGGTTCCTGGCGACCTTCCAGCAAATGCCGACCTTCCCGGCCCCCGCGGGCGCCAGCCGGACCGCGTCGGCGGCCCTCTGGAGCCCGGACTTGGCCCGCGCTATCCTGAGCGCCCAGGAAAAGGTCCGTTCGACGCCGGGCCGGGACATGTCGTTCGTGGAGGCCAGGCCCCAGGCGCCCTTGTACAGGACGCGGACGCAGAGGCCCTGCTCGTCGCCGGGGACGGCCTCGCGCGGCTCCCCGTCCTTGAACTCGAGGCTTAGGCCGAACCGGCGCTCGACGCGGACGTCGCAGTACTGCGCCCCCGCCTTCAGCGCCCTCGCGGGCAGTCCCTCGTACACGCCGACCGCCCTCGCATAACCCTCCGGGCGATTAAAACTTGCCTCTGGCAAGGATTATAGCCTGGCTTTGGGATGCGGGGCCGGATGGATTCGCTCCGGAGGCTTCTCTGGTGGATGCTCGCCGGGAGCTCCGGCGGGCGGAACCGCGGCCGGATAATCTCACTGCTGCGGTCCCGGCCCTACAACGCCCACCAGCTCTCGCAGGAGCTCGGGCTGGACTACAAGACCGTGCGCCACCACCTCGATGTCCTGACGGAGAACCAGCTCATAATGGCGCGCGGCGAGGGCTACGGCCGGATGTACTTCCTCGCGCCGAACCTCGACGTGAACTTTTCGGCCTTCGAGGAGATTTGGGCCCAAATCGGCAAAAGCAAGATAAGCGCGAAGCCGGATGGTGAATCGGGATGAAGGGGACGACGAAGCTCCTGGTCATCGTGGTGTCGGTATTGATAGCCTCCGTAGCCGGGCTCCTCCTGGCCGAATGGCTCCTCCCGCCCCTGGCCGGGACGGGAATGCAGGGCATGTCCGGATTCTACCTGCGCATGAAGGTCATCCTCACGAGCGTCAACATGGCATTCTGCCTGATAATCGCCGGGACCTATCTCTCGCTGTACTCCGAGGTCAAATCGCGGTTCACCCTCGGGCTTGTCTTCGTCACGTTCGCCATGCTGGTCTACGCCGCCACCTCCAACCCGCTAATACACGCCCTCAGCGGCTTCTGCCTCTCCGGGCTCGGCCCGTACACAATGATTCCCGACCTCTTCGCCATGGCGGCGCTCGGGGGAATGTTCTACCTGAGCGATCCCTGAAACGAGAGCGTGCAGCGGGCGGCGGGCGGAACGCGGAAGGCAACAAGGCAGAAAGGCAGAAATGGAGAAAGGGGACGGACGGCCCCTTCTGCCTTTCTGCCTCTCTGCCTTTCTGCCTTCAGTTTTCTTTACGCTGTACGCTGTGCCCTGCACGCCCGTCCATCTTCTGCCCGCTGCCCGCAGCTCGCTGCCCGCTCGTCCTAGTTAGTCCGTAGCTTACTAGATTGGGGCTCGATTCGGGCCTGATTTTGGTAATCCGGTATATATCGCGTCCGCCCTAATCCGGGACGAGGTCGAAAAAGTGGCTGCCAATCTGGTGATGGTCGTGCTCGGGGTGCTGTCGATGGCCGGCGTGGGGATAGGCACGGCGGCGATGACGGGCCTCCCGTACATGGGGATGCACTACGGCGGGTGCCAGGCGCAGGGCGGAGGCATGATGGGCCAGTCGTACGGGCAATGCGGCCAATCGCACGCCAACTGCTACACGGACGGGCGGATGAACACCGCCTGCGACCCCGACCAGGACGGGACCTGCGATATGACGGCGGGCGCCGCCAACTGCCCGGCCTACACCGGAGAGGGCGGCGCAGACCCCCCGTGCCACTGATTCCTTCCACACCCGGTCCCCCGCTCCGGCGGGGGCCGGTTTTTTTTCACTTTCGATATGGTAATATGAAATAAGGGGTATGGACGGCAAGGAAGGCGGAAGACCATGTTCACCAGGATATTGGCAAAATCGCTTGCGAAGCGCCGCTCACGCGTGGCGCTGGCGGTGCTTGCGGTCGTCATGGGCGCCTCGATGGCGAGCGCCCTGCTGACGACGTCGTACTCGATGAACGAGAAGCTGGCCAACGAGTTCCGAAAGTTCGGGGCCAACATCATGGTCCTGCCCAGGTCGGAGACCATCGACGTCGGCCTGCCCGGCCTCTCGCTCGGTTCGGTCACGGAACAGCGCTACATCAACGAGAGCACGCTTTGGAAGATCAAGAAGATACAGAACTGGAGCGCCAATGTCCTGGGCTTCGCGCCCTTCCTGTACCAGGTGGTCTCGGCCGAGTTCTCGGGCATGGCCAAGCAGGCCGTCCTGACCGGCACCTATTTCTCCCATCCCGAGCCCGAGATCCGCAACGGCGACGGGAGCCCCTGGACCACCGGCCTGAGGTCCATCGCCGTCTACTGGGAGGTCCGGGGCAAATGGGTCGAGAGGGACGACGACCTCTCCGGCGCCATGGTGGGGGCCACCGTGGCCGAGAAGCTCGGACTGGACGTCGGGTCACGGTTCGCCGTGAACTACACCGATCCCGAGACGAGGACCGCCCGGACCCGCCCGCTCGAGGTCCTGGGAATCGTGACCACCGGGGGGAACGAGGACAATCAGGTCTACGTCAACCTCGAAGTGGCGCAGGAGCTGAGCCTGCGGCCCGACAAGGTCCACACCGTGCAGGTCAGCGGGTTGTGCTTCCGCTGCCCGGCCGAGGTCATCGCCCGGGAGATCGAATACGTCCTACCGGACGTGGAGGCCAAGAGCGTCCGCCAGCTCGTGAACTCCGAGAACGCGATAATGATGAGCCTGGAGAATATGATGGGCCTCGTGACCGCCGTCGCATTGGGCGCGTCGGCCCTCGGCGTGATGACCACGATGACCACCAGCGTCATCGAGAGGCGCAGGGAGATAGGGCTCATGAAGGCGATAGGCTCCACGAACCGGTCCATCGGCTCGCTGTTCCTGGCCGAGGCGGCCATCATCGGGGTGCTGGGGGGAGTAATCGGCTACGTCGTCGGATACTTCCTGGCCGGGCTCATCGGCCAGAGCGTGTTCGGCTCGGCCGTGGTGCCGGTCCTCATCGTGATACCCATGACGATGGCGATCTCCGTGGCGGTGGCCGTGACCGCCGGGCTCGTCCCTGTCCGCAGGGCTCTGAGAATCGAACCTGCCGCAGTGCTCCGGGGGGATTGAAACGGGCGAGATAATCAAAGTGGCGGGCGTCACCAAGGACTACGACGCCAACACCCGGGCGCTCGCCGGAATCGACCTTTCCGTAGCGGAGGGCGAATGGACCGCGATAATGGGCCCCTCCGGCTCGGGAAAGACCACGCTCCTCAACATCATGAGCTGCCTGGATTCGCCCACGAATGGAACGGTGGAGATTAGCGGCACGTCTGTCACCGGGCTCTCGCAGAAGGAGCTTACGCGCTTTCGGTGCCAGAACATCGGGCTGATATTCCAGCAATACCATCTTGTCCCGTACCTCACCGCGCTGGAGAACGTCATGCTGGCGCAGTACTTCTCCGGGGCCGTGGACGAGAAGGACGCCCTCCAGGCGCTCGAGGACGTCGGGCTGAAGCACCGGGCGGTCCACGTGCCGGCCCACCTCTCCGGCGGGGAGCAGCAGCGTGTCTGCATCGCGCGGGCCCTGATAAATGCCCCGCGCATCATCATGGCCGACGAGCCGACCGGGAACCTGGACGGCGCCAATGGCCACCGGGTCCTCGAGCTCATCGGCAAGCTCAAGCAGGAAGGCCACACCATAGTGATGGTCACGCACAGCCCGAACGTGGCGGCCCTCGCTGACAGGATAATCGAGTTGGTCGATGGCAAGATAGCCTCCGACCGTCCCGGCGGCGGCGCGTTCAAGGCGGCGCCCGCGACGAAAGCGGAGGCGTAGGAATCAGGTTCAATGGAGGCGAGAAGATGTCACGAAAGAAGGAGAATTGGCAGGACAGGAAGGACAGGCTTGCAAGGGAGCGGATGGAGCGGGAGGTGGCCCGGAACAAGATGGGCGCGGCCGTCGTGGTGGCCGCGATAATCGTCGTCGTCGGCGCCGCGGCGTACTACATCGCGACGAACAGCGGCGGCGGTGGCGGCGGCGGGGAATACGTGCCTGCAACGGCGACGAACTCCCAGACAGGCGCCGACGTCGTCACGATACCCGTTTCAGAGGTCGGAACGGACGCCAAGTTCTACACATACGACTCCTCGGGCACCGACGTGCGGTTCTTCGCGACCCGCGGCCCCGACGGGAACATCCATGTGGCGACCGACGCCTGCGACGTCTGCTACCAGAACCACAAGGGCTACCGCCAGTCGGGCACGTCGATGCAGTGCAACAACTGCGGGAAGACGTTCGGGATAAACAACATCGGGACGAAGAACACGGCCGGCGGGTGCTGGCCGAGCTACCTTCCGATGAAGACCGACGGCTCCAATGTGCTCGTCAAGAAATCCGACCTGGACGGGAAAGCCTACATGTTCAGGTGAAGGGTGCAAGGGTACAGGGGTGGAAGGGTGCAAGGGAAGAAGGGTGGAAGGGTGATGGCGTTTCCACGCCTGGCCATCAAGTTCCACCCGCTCGTGCTGGTGCCCCTGGCGATAACGGTCGCCTGGGTGGCCGTGGTGTTCGCCGCCCCGCTCACGCTCCCGGCGGGCTCCGTGACGGACCTGTCCGGCTCGGTCGGGCGGGTGGACAACGCCGCCCAGACCGCAAAAATGCCCGCCTTCGCCCGCTGGGTCTACTCGGGGGGCGACGTCAACTGCCACCAGAAGGCCAGCCGCTCGCTTTATATAAACGGGAACGAGATGCCCTACTGCTCGAGGGACGTGGGCATATTCATCGGGCTGGTGCTGGGCGCGGCGATCGGGCTGTTCGTGGTCCCCGACCTGAAGGTGAGGTACATCCTGGGGGGCCTGGCGCCCATGGGCATCGACGGCGTCGGCCAGCTTTTCGGGTTCTGGGAGAGCACGAACCCGGTAAGGCTCGTCACCGGCGGGCTCGCCGGCCTTCTCACGGGGGTCGCGCTGGCGTTCATATTCATCGTCCTGGGGGAGGCGGTCGGGGCCTGGCTCAGGCGCCGCGCCCCGGAATCGAACGGCCCGGCCTCGTAGGCCGCGGAGGTTCATGCGCATGACAGACGATGGCAGAACTCTGGAGGAACGGCAGGAAAGGCTCGTAAGGCAGCGCGCCGAGGCCCAGCAAAAGCGGAGGCGCACCATGCAGGTGGCCGCGGCCGTCGCCATAATCATGTTCGTGGCAGGCTTCATATATTTCATGCGGTTCGCCGACCGCGGCACCGGCGGCTACGCCCCTGCGGGCGGGACGCAGAACTACAGCAACGACACATTTGTCTCCATCCCTGTCTCCGAGTCAGGCCCGTCGGCGAAGTTCTTCACGTACGACGCCAACGGCACGACGGTGAGGTTCTTCCTGGTCAACGGCACGGACGGCAAGGTCCATTGCGCCGCCGACGCCTGCGACGTCTGCTACCCGCTCCACAAGGGCTATTCCCAGTCGGGGGACAAGATGCGATGCAACAACTGCGGCAAGGTCTTTGCGATAAACGACATCGGCACGAAGAACACGGCCGGCGGGTGCTGGCCCAGCCGGATACCGATAAAGGTCGAGGGCGGGATGGTGCACATCGCGAAGGCGGACCTGGAATCGAAGGTCTACCTTTTCAACTGAATGCCCTCCTGCCGGAGGTCGTTCATATACCCGAGCGTTCGGAAGCTTGATTATCCCATCGTTCAATAGTGATGGCGGGAGGCACGACCGCGCCCGCACGCCGGACATTCGCATTGTTTGCAGTCCTTTTTCTGGCAGGGTCTTTGCTCGCGGCCGGCGCGCCCGTGGGCGGTTCCGGGGACGCTGACACCACCATAGTGGCGTCCAAGGAATGGACCGGCGAGCGGGCCGGCTGGACGTTGTTCAACGACACGGACGGGGACGGCAAGCCCGAGATGATCCTGTGGAGCGAGCATGATGATCATGACGGGGCCGTGAAGGGAACAGGCCACCTGCGGGTCTACGACCTGCCGGGATACGTCCTGCGCTACAGCCTGGACGGCCCGGGCTGGCTGGATTTGCAGGTTCGGGACCTCCAGGGGGATGGCATATCCGAACTGCTCGTCACGGACCTGGGAATCGGCAGTGTGAACCTGACGATCGTCTCCGGCCTGACCTTCAAGGAGTTGTGGAAGAGCCCCGATTTCTCGGATGGCAACATGCACTACAAGCTCTCCGACCTCGACGCGGACGGCGAACTCGAGATCGTCTGGTTGGGGATGTACGACAACGGGTCGAAGGGGACCGACCATACCGCGGTCAGGATGCATGCGTATGGCGCATCGACTTTCCATGAGAAAATGAACCTGTCCGGGTTCGACGGCTGGTCCGACGAGTTCTGGCTGGCGGACCTGGATAAAGATCCCGCCAAGGAGATCGTTTTCCGCACCCACGAGATGCGCGGCAACACCCTGGCCGCGACCAGGCTTCACGTTGTGGACGGGGCCACAGGAAGCGTCCAGTGGGAGACGCCCCCGGACCCGTCCCTAACCAGCATATCGAGGCTCCAGTTCGTTGACGTGGATAATGATTCGGCCATGGAGATCGTGGCGGCGTTCACGGAGACGGACCCGGTGAACGGCACGGTCGCGAGCATCCGGGTCTTCTCCGGGAACAACGGCACATTGGAATGGTCCGCCGACGTGGGTGGACACCTGCTGGAATTGGAGATGGCCGAAACGGACGGGGATGTCGGCACCGAGGTCCTGGTCACGACGGATACCGCGGAGAACTCATACGAGAACGCCGGCGTGCCCGGACTTGTGGTCCTCGACCCCGGTGGCGGGGACGCGCCGTGGTCGGTGGGGCCGGCATCGCGGCCCGCCAGGAAGCTCCTGAATCTCGACGGGCGCGATCTCGACGGCGACGGCATATGCGAGATCATCGTCACGGAGCATAGCTACGGGAAGGTCCCGCGTGATGCCGCTACGCGGTACTCGGTCTTGGACGGCATCGATCATTCCACCCTCTGGACATCCACTGAAGGATGCGGCAAATACACGGAGTTCGTTCCGGCCGACCTGGACGGCGACGGCGTGTTCGAGTTCACCGTGCCGGAAACGGCGGCCGGCGCCGATGGAAAGGTGCGCTCCCGGGTGCATTTCATTTCGTCGGGGAATTACACCGAGGAGTGGGCCAGCGGCTGGTTCGCCGGCGAGATGTGGGTGTATTTCATGCAATTGGATGGAGGACGCCGGCCGGTGCTGAGTATACACACGTTCGAGGACACGCCCGGGACCTATGACGACACGGAGCAGGTCTTCCTCCTCGACGGGGGGACGAAGGAGGTCCTCTGGTCCAGCCCGCGGCGCAACGGCGTCGAGATCTATTCAGCGAACCTTGTGGGCGGGCCCGAGAACGAGCTTCTGTGCGTCTGCAACAACTGGTGCAAGATCCCGCAGACCACGGAAATGTACCTGTACGACGGGTCCGGCTTCGGAACCCTGTGGAGCTCCGGAAAGGTGCCTGACTCGCTCACCGTGAGGGACATCGGGGACCTCGACGGCGACGGGCGCGGCGAGGTGCTCACGGTCATCGAGCGGGACAAGGGCGACCAGATAGCCGACATGCAGCTCGTCATGTGGGAGTTCTCAGGAAATACCGGACCGGCGCCGTCCCCGTCCGGGGCCGGACAGGCCGATCAGGAGTGGCTGGGCGCCCTCGCCAGCGGCGCCCGGTGGGGCGGCGCACCAGCGGTACTCGTCATTGCCGTCGTCGCCGCCGTCGCTTCGGCATCCGCCGGCGCGCTGGCCTTCTTGCTCGTGAAACGCAGGAGGGCGGGGGCCGCCCGGGCGTCCGGCGGCGGCGAAATCGCGCTTGCGTCGCCAAAGCTCAAGCCCGGGGCGGATATCGAACTGCGGAAGTGAATGCTCATTTCCTGAAAACGGCGGCGTGGCTGTACTGCCCCGCCTCGAAAGTGCGCTCCTTCTTCAGCCCGGCCGGCGCGGCCAGCCTCTCCACATCTCCGGCGTCCAGCCTGATATCGAGGGGCGGCCCGAAATCCATGGCCATCTTCTTGAACTCGACCACGGCGAGGCGCCCGCACGGCTTCAGGACGCGGGCGATCTCGTTCAATGCCGCCGGGGCTGTCCCTTCCACCGCCAGCCCGTGCAGGACGTTGACCATGACGCAGAGGTCGACGCTGGCGTCTTTGACCGGCAGGGGCTCGCCGAGGTCCGCGAGCAGGGGCCGTATGTTTTTCAGGCCGTTCGTGAAGATGTCGCGGGTGAGCTGGTCCAGCGAGGGCTGGTCGGAATCCAGGGCCCAGACCGTCCCGGAGGGGCCGACGACGGCCGCGGCGGCCTTCGCGAAGTGGCCGCTGCCCGAGCCGGCGTCCAGCACGACCTGGCCGGCGGACAGGCCTATCTCCCGGAGGACCTTGCCGGCGTCGAGGAAGTCGCGGCTGGACTTGCCGGCGTGGCTGTGGTGGCCCCCTTCGTGCGCCATGGGGACGCCCAACGCCATGCGCTCATTTCATCCTTGCGGACAAGTTGACAAGTTGGCAAGTTGACAGGTGTTGTTGACAAGTTGGCAAGTTGACGAGTGAACTTCCCAACCTGTTAACTTGTTAACTTGTTAACCTGTTAACTTTCCCCCATCCATAAGCCTTTTATATGGCAGTGTGATGAGGGGAGATATCCGGGGGAGAGCGCCGGTATCAGGCCGGGCCATCCCCTGTCACGGCACGGGCAGCAGCCCGGGCATCAGGGTGAACTACGTGAAGCAATTCGGTTATACCCGGTTCGAGAGGGCCCGCATCATAGGGGCCAGGGCGCTCCAGATAACGATGGGCGCGCCCATCTTGATCAACGTCCCGAAGGAAGAGATAGACCCCATCCGCATAGCCACGGTCGAGTTCGAGAAGGGGGCAATCCCCATCACCGTCATGCGGGACGACCAGGTCATACCCCGCGGGGCGACGAGATGAGCCGCACCGAGAGCATCCACATCCGCAAGATCATCGACAGCCGCGGCAACCCGACCGTCGAGGTCGAGGTTCGCACGCAGGACGGAATCGGCTCGGCGGCGGCGCCCAGCGGAGCCAGCACCGGCGTGCACGAGGTCCAGGCGTTCCCGGCCCAGGGCGTCGACTTCGCCGTGGAGCAGTTCCGGGAGGAGTTCGCCGGAAAACTGCTCGGAATGGACGTGCGCTACCAGCGCCGGTTCGACAACGAGCTCAAGGCCCTCGACGCCACGGCCAACTTCTCCAGGATGGGCGGCAATGTCGCGGTGGCGGCCTCGCTGGCGTTTGCAAAGGCCGGGGCGGCCACCTACCGCGTGCCCCTCTTCCTTTACCTCGGCGGGACGCTTGCCGGCTACGGGGTCCCGTACCCGATGGGGAACGTCCTGGGCGGCGGAAGGCACGCGATCGGAGGCACCGACATCCAGGAGTACCTCGTCGTCTCTTTCGGCCCGACCGTGGCCGACTGCATCTTCGGGAACGCGCTCGTGCACAAGAAGCTGAAGGCGGCCCTCACGAAGAAGTTCCCCAACACCGCCATCGGAAAGGGCGACGAGGGCGCCTGGGTGGCCAAGCTCGGAAACGAGGAGGCGCTGGCCCTTGTGGCGGACTGCTGCAAGGACGCCTCCGGCGAGCTCGGGTTCCCCGTCCAGCCCTCGCTCGACATCGCCGCCTCGGAGCTCTACAGGAAGGGCCACTACCACTACAAGGAGAAGAGGCTCAGCCCCGCCAAGCAGATAGACTTCGTCGAGAAGCTCGTCAAGACCTACAACCTCTACAGCGTCGAGGACCCCCTCGACCAGGACGACTTCGCCGGCTACTCGGAGCTCACCGAGCGCGTCGGGCACAACTGCCTCGTCATCGGGGACGACCTCTTCGTCACGAGCTCCAAGCGCATAAAGAAGGGCGTCGACATGGGCGCCTGCAACGCCGTGCTCATCAAGCCCAACCAGGTCGGGACGCTCACGGACACCTTCGACGCCATATCGCTCTCCCACCAGCACGGCTACAAGACGGTCATTTCGCACCGGAGCGGCGAGACCGAGGACACCTCGATCGCGCACCTCGGCGTCGCGTTCGGCTGCCACGCGATAAAGACGGGCGTGGTCGGGAGCGAGCGCACCTCCAAGCTCAACGAGCTCATAAGAATCCAGGAGAAGGTAAGAAGCCACACCGTGGCGGAAACGGGAAGGGTCTAAATGTCGGGCGAAGAAGCGATGCCAATGGACATCAGGTCGGAGTCGCAGGCCTCGGAGGGGCTCCTCGTCCAGGAGGACGTCTACCTCACCTCGGGCGTGCACATCGGAACGCAGCAGAAGAGCGCGGACATGAGGCCTTTCATATTCAAGGTCCGCAACGACGGGCTATACGTGCTCAACATCAAGAAGACCGACGAGCGGATACGCGTCGCGGCCAGGTTCCTGGCGCGGTTCGACCCCAAGATGATCCTTGCGGTCTCGGCCCGCCAGTACGGCCAGAAGCCCGTCAAGGTCTTTGCCAAGCACACCGGCGTGAGCGAGCTCGCCGGGCGGTTCGTCCCCGGAGGGCTGACCAACCCCGAGATAGACGGGTTCTTCGAGCCCGACGTGCTCATCGTGACGGACCCCGCGGCGGACGTCCAGGCGCTCCACGAGGCCGTCAACATCGGCATCCCGGTCATAGGGCTCTGCGACGCGAACAACGAGACGCGGAACGTCGATTTGGTCATCCCCACGAACAACAAGGGGCGGCGCGCCCTGGCGGTCATCTACTGGCTCCTGACGAGGGAGACCATGCGCGCCCGGGGCCTGCTCGAAAAGGACGAGGAGTACAGGCTCACCATCGAGGACTTCGAGGCGACGCTGTAGGTGGAGCATGAGGGAGCCTGCGGTGGCGGGCATGTTCTACCGGCGCGGCCGGGACATGCTTCGCGAACAGGTCGCAGGCTGCTTCACCCGCCCGCCCGGGCCCGGAAAGGCCCCGCCGGCGGCGAGGCCGGGCGCCCGGAGGATAAAGGGTGCGGTCTTCCCGCACGCCGGGTTCGAATATTCCGGCCCCATCGCGGCGCACTCTGCCGCGGCCCTCGCCGCCGACGGATTTCCCCCCGCATTCATCATCATAGGGCCCAACCACCACGGGCTGGGCCCGGCCATAGCGGTGGGCACCGAGGCCTTCCAGACGCCCCTGGGCAAGGCGGACATCGACGCCGAGCTGGCGCGAAGGCTCATCGGCGGGGGGCTCGAGGAGGATGCGGTCGCCCACATGGAGGAGCACTCCATCGAGGTCCAGCTGCCCTTCCTGCAGTACTTCGACGTGCCGTTCAGGTTCGTGCCGGTCTGCATGGGGGACCAGGACATCGGCGCGGCCGTCCTGCTCGGGGAAAGGATCGCCTCGGCCGTCAAGGGCCGCGACGTGGTCGTCATTGCCAGCACGGACTTCACCCACGCCGGGGCCAGTTACGGCCACCCCCCTCCCAGGGGGATGAGCGCCGGAGACTACGCAAGGCGCGAGGACAGGAAGGCCATCGACCGCATCCTGGCAATGGACCCCAAGGGCCTCGTCGAGACGGTCCGGAAGGACCACATCACGATGTGCGGCTACGGCTGCGTGGCGGCGATGCTCGTCGCGACCCAGAAGCTCGGGGCGAGTAAGGCGGCGCTTCTCAAGTACGCCACCTCGTCCGACGTCTCGGGCGACGACGATCTGGCGGTGGGGTACGGCGCTTTTACTATCGAGTAGCGCCGGACGCTTCACTATCGGTAAAAGGGACGTGAAGGGACCTAAGGGACGTTCGGTTCGACTGGTGAAAAGGGACGTAAGGGTCTGCGCAATTGGTGAAACGAAGGCAGGAAACCGTCGCTCGTCAGTCCGTCCTCACAAATCGCGCAGACCCTTACGTCCCTCACGTCCCTTTTCACAAATCGCACAAAACGTCCCTTACGTCCCTTTACCCGATTGGACAGCGTCTTCCTCACTCCGGCACGAACCACGCCGGCGGCTGGGAATACTTGTAATGGTCCAGTATGTAACGTTTGAATATCGAACTGTAGAACATGTTGTACTTGCGGAGGTGGAGGACGCCCTTGCGGGTTATTCGGACGCGGTACTCGCGTTCCCCCTGGGCCATCTCGATGAGGCCGTCCTTCTCGAGCACGTCGAGGACATTGTTGGTCATGTGGTGGTTGGCGCGCAGCTCGTAGCTGATGTCCACCTTGGGGACGCCGGTGCCGCGCTCCTTCAGGATCGCGTCGAGCTTCGACTCGAGCTCTGCCTGGTTCAGGTCTATGCCCAGCTGGGAGGCCACCCGGTTCAGGGCAAGGCAGCAATATACCTCCAGGCCTTTGTACAGCTTTCCCGTTCCCATCAGCCCCCGATGAACGGAGCCATCGAATAACCGCCGTCGATCTCCATCACGAGCTGCAGGGCGCATTCGCCCGGCCGGGTATTTTCACCCAGCGCGATAACATGGTCATATGTGGCGTTGTCCAGGTCCGGCCCCCCGGGACCGACCAGCGCCACGGCCCGGAAGAGGTAGAGCCCGCGCTGTCTGGCCAGCGCCTTCGCATCGGAAAGGAACGCTTCCAGCGCCGCGATATCGGGCATCCGGTCGTACGGCCGGACCAGCATCCCCGCGCCGTCGCCGGAATAGAGGCGGGCTCCGGCCGCTCCCTCCGTGCTGTCCTCGGCCCGGGAGTCGCGCGCCGAAAGCAGAGGCCGGAACTGCGGTGAGGACCGGAGGTACCGGTCGAAGCGGGCAAGGGCGTCGGGGCCCTCCGGCACGGGCGCCGGCCCCGCGGCCGCCGCCTCGGCGATGGCCCTCTGGCGCCGCGAGTAGTAGCGGTAGAACCCGAGGTCGCCGGAGAGGTCGCGGAAGAGCGCCGCCGCGGGATAGGCGAGCACCACGATGACGACGAGCTCCAGCGCGACGAGGGTCGCCGAGAACGTCCCCAAATAGAGCCCCGTCCCCGCCAGGACGGGCAGGGCCACCAGCGCCAGTATGAGCAGCACGAGCACCCCACGGGCGACCACGGCCATCCGCTCCGCGGTGGGAACGAGGCTTCCGACGGAAATGGCGGAGCCCAGGATGCCGGCGAGCGGGCTGCCCGGGGAGGTGGAGGCGCCCGCCGGCGGGAGCCGGGCGGACGGTCGCCCCTCGAGCGCGGTCATCGCGCCCGAGGCCTTTTCCAGAAACGGCAAAAACTGCCTCTCCTTTGCCGCCAGGATGACCAGCGCCAGGCCGAACCCGATGGACGGGAGGAAGAGCACGGTCATCGAGATGTACGCGAGCCCCGCCACCGAGAGGAGCCTCTGGCCGGCCTGGAGCGCCTCCCAAAGGTAGAGCAGCGTGACCGCGGCCATCAATGCGACGGAGAGCGACCAGAGCACCCCGAGCGAGAGCAGGCGGGCGCTGCGGAGCCTGAGCGCCGGGAGCCGGCGCGCCGAAAGGTCTGCGAGGTCCAGCCCGGCCTCCACCGGGCTTTCGAGTATCCTCGGGTCGCCCACGGGAAGCTCCTCGCCGTACGTCATGGCAGCGATTTGACCGGCTTTCGGGGTATATAAATCTATTCGAACCAATCGTTCGAACCGGTTATTCTATCCGCCTTAAGAATAGCGGTGTCGTAAGCGTATTCTGTCGGAAACGACGGGAGTGTGGGGAAAGATGGGAACGGTCGAGGAAGAGATTGCCAGGGAAGAGGGAACGAAGGGAAGGATACCCCCGCCGCCGGGAATGGACGGGAAGAGGGAGGGGCCGCCGGTGCCGCCTGCCCCGCCAGTCCCGCCGCCGCCTATGCCGCCGGGCTACTACCAGCCCTGGGGCGGATGGTACGCGCCGCAGCCGCAGCCGTGCTGCCCGCCGCGCCGGTCGGGCAAGCCCAAGATGGTGGGCGTACTGCTCATGTTCTCCGGGGTCCTGTCCATAATCATGGGCCTGTTCTTCGGCGCCATGATGGTGAACGTTGTGCCCTGGATGGAGGAGTGGTCGAACAACACCTCCGGCTTCGGCGACATTGAGGGCCAGGTAATATATATGAATTCGACTCCGGCCGCCGGAGTGAACGTCACGCTCGTGGACCTCAACCTGGTGGCTTCAACCAACGAGACCGGGCATTACCGCCTGCTCAATGTGGCAAACGGGTGGCACGATCTCAGGGTGGAGGCCCCGGGCTACAAGTCGTTCGTCAAAAGCGTCTTCGTCCAGGCCTCGGACATGATGGGCGCCGGATGGAACACCACCAGGGCGGACTTCCAGCTCCAGCCGGGCAGCGGCGAGCAGCGCCTCGGCGAGGCGCGTACCCCCGGCTCGAAGACGGGCCCGATGGACCCCAACGCACAGGAGATGATGCGGACGTTCGGTGCGGTGTGCATGGTCCTCGGGCTGGTGCTGGGAGCCTTCACCATACTGGGTGGCTACTATGCCTTCCGGACGGAGAAGCTCGCGGTCGTGGCCCTGGGGACGCTCTGCGGCATCCTGTCGCTAGGGTTCGTCATCGGCTCGGGGCTGGCTTTCATCGCACTCATCCTGCTGCTCCTGAGCACGGACGAGTTCGAGCGGGCCAAGAAGGAGAAGCAGTCCGCGGCATAGCCAGGCAATATCAACAGGGGAACGGGGGCGGCACTGCCGCCCCCGGTTTTTTATTTTTTTAATCGGTCCTGATAACCGTATCTTCCGCTGTGGGATGTGAAGAGCGGGCGCGACGGGAGGCCATTGAGCGATGCCGCTTGCTCGATGCGTCCTTGCCCCTTGCGCCTTGCGCCTTACAATCCCGCTTCTTTTAACAGCTTCGGTATCTCCGACGGAACGCGCGCCACCTTGGCCCCCGCATTGGTCAGCGCCTTCACCTTGCTCTCGGCCGTTCCGCGGCCCCGCAGGACGATGGCCCCCGCGTGGCCCATGCGCTTGCCGGCCGGCGCGGTGCGCCCGGCGATGTAGGCGAAGACGGGCTTCCTTATCCCGGCCGAGACGATGTGCTCGGCGGCGTTCTCCTCGGCGGAGCCCCCTATCTCGCCCACCATGACGATGGCGTCCGTCTCCGGGTCGGCGTTGAACATGTCGATGGCCTCGATGAAGCTCGTGCCCACGACCGGGTCGCCGCCCAGCCCTATGCAGGAGGACTGGCCGAATCCCGTCTCGGACATCGAGTTCACGACCTCGTAGGTCAGCGTCCCGCTGCGCGATATGACGCCGATGCGCCCCGGGCGGAACACGGCCGCCGGCATGATGCCGACCTTGGCCTTCTCGCCCGGCGAGATTATTCCCGGCGTGTTGGGCCCGACCACCACGGCCCGCCTGTAATCGGCGTAGGCCATGAGCTGCATCGCGTCCTCGACGGGGATGTGCTCCGTGATGATGACGAGCTTGCGTATGCCGCTCTCCATGGCCTCGTAGGCGGCGTCCTTGGCGAAAGGCGCCGGGACGAAGCATATCCAGGCGTTGGGCCGCCTGTCGGCAGGCAGCCGGTCGAACGCCTCGGCTATCGAGTTGAACACCGGTACGCCCTCGACTGCGGAGCCGCCCTTTCCGGGCGTGACGCCCGCCACGACGGATGTGCCGAACTCCTTCATGGCCCGGGTGTGCTGGGTCCCCTGGTGGCCGGTTATCCCCTGGACGAGAAGGCGCGTCTCCCGGTCGAGTATTATCGCCATCTTCAGGCCTCCCGGCTCAGCTCCGCCGCCTTCTTCGCCGCCTCTTCCATCGTGTTGGCGGTGATGAGCCCGGCGTCCTTCAGTATCTCTCGCGCCTTTTCCTCGTACCAGCCCTTGATGCGGGCGACGACGGGGGCGCCGGCCCCCTCGGCCTTGACGACGTCGTGCACGCCGAGGGCCACGGTGTCGCAGCGCGTGATGCCGCCGAAGATGTTCATGAGTATGACCTTGGGCTTCGCCTTCTTCAGGATGCGGAATGCCTGCTTGACCTTCTCCGGGTCGTCCGTCCCGCCCAGGTCCAGGAAGGTCCCGCCCCGCCCGCCCATGAGCCCCAGCGCGTCCAGCGTGGCCATCGTCAGGCCGGCGCCGTTGGCTATCACGCCGATGTCCCCGTCCAGCTGGACGAAGGAGATGCCCTTGTCGCGGGCCTCCTGCTCGAGCGGGGTGATGTCCAGCTCGGCCTCCTTGTGCTCGGGGTGCCGGAACAGGGAATCGTCGTCTATGACCGCCTTGGCGTCGCCGGCGACCACCTTCCCCGCCGGCGTCACCGCGAGCGGGTTGATTTCCAGGAGCTCGGCGTCCTCCGCGACGAACGCGGCGTGGAGCTTTTTCGTGATGTCGGACACCTGCTGGCCCACGGGCTTTTCGAGCGAGAGCTTCGCGAGCATGTCCCGCACCTGGTAGGACTGGAGCCCGATGAGCGGATTGATGTGGCAGCGGAAGAGCTTCTCCTCGGGAACGCTCTCGATGTCCATCCCGCCGGAGGCGCTGGCCATGAGCAGGGCCATGCCGGCCTCGCGGTCGACCGTTATGCTCAGGTAGAGTTCGCGGGCGATGTCGATCTTCTCGGCCACGAGGACGCTCCTGACCTTGTAGCCCTTGATGTCCATGCCCAGGATGTCCTTCACCCGGGCGCGGGCGTCGGCGAGGTTCTCGGCGAATTTCACCCCGCCGGCCTTGCCCCGGCCGCCCACGGGGACCTGCGCCTTGACCACCACCGGGCCGGCCACGGCCTCAAGCCCCTCCGGTGCGGTGACCACCTTCCCGGCCGGGACCGGGATGCCGTGACGTGCGAGCAGCTCGCGGCTTTTGGACTCCATCAGTTTCATTACGACCCCCCTTAACAACGGGTGAATGGATTCCATCTTAAATAATATGCTCCGGGGGGCGGTCGGGCCCTCCTTCCGGACGGCCCCGCCGGTCCCTTTGCCCACCATGCCCAGGAACGGGCCGTTTGCCGATAGGGAATCGGAAGCAGGCGCGGAAATCAATATAATAATATTATGGATGGCTTGGTAAATATTAATATACTTTGAGTATTACGTATCGGCCAGTTGGTGTCCCCATGCGTACAACGTTGGCAATAATAATAGGAACCATGTGCCTGGTCCCGCTTCTGCAGGTGGCTCCCCCGGCGGCGGCATTCGAGAACATCTCCTACGAGATTTCCTGGTTCGGGAACGGGAAGGAGAGCGCCCTCGTCGACCTCACCACCTCCGGAATGGACGACAGCCTGAACCTTTCCATCCAGACCGGCATGTACATCGACGACGCCTCCCTGAACATCTCCACCGTGGCCCAGGCGCCGGGCAGCACCTCCTACCCGACCAACCTCACGGTGGACTTCGGCAACGACCGGAAGCCGGAGTGGCAGTTCAGAGGGCCGGGCTACGGCCAGTTCGGCCGGCAGACCACCTTCAAGAACGGCAAGGAGGTCGTCAACCTCACAGTCTCCGGGGGCACGAGCGACAACTCGCTCGCCATCCGTCTCCCCAAGCAAGCCGACATCCAGAGCGCCACGATGAACATCAGCGTCGGGAAGCGGTCGGGCACGCCCGGCAAGGTCCTCATGATATACTCCACGGATGCCATCACCTACTCGAGCTGCATCCAGGACATTAAGACCAAGCTTCTGGCCTTCACCACCGATTTCACCCAGGTCGACACCTGGGACGGGCGCACCAGCACGCCGACCTACAACGACCTCAAGGACTACTGGTCCGTGTTCTGCTGGAACCACGCCTACAACGGCTACCGGTGGGCGGACGCCAACTCGCTGGGCAACGCCCTGGCGCAGTACGTCGACGGCGGAGGCGGGGTGGTCTTGTTCCTCTACCTGTGGATGGGCGGGTGGAGCGGCCACGTCACCGGCAATTTCAACTCCAACTACTACGCCTGGGGCACCAACATCAACGGCATGAGCTGCGGCTCGACGCTCTCGTGGGGCTCCGCCACCCAGCCCAACCACCCGGTCATGCTCAACGTCTCCAGGATAGACATCCCCGGCCAGATGTGGACAGCGTCTCCCGGCGTGTCGCTGAACCCGGGTGCTTCCAACGTGTTCACCTGGGGCAACGGCAACGGGGGCTGCGCCGTGCAGTCCGTTTACGGCGTTGACCGCGTCGACATCCAGATGGTTCCGTATTCCTCCGCCGCATCCTTCCCGACCTACAACTGCGGCTGGAGCGGCGACGGCGACGACCTGATAAAGAACTCGCTCCTGTTCGCCGGGCGCAAGCCGTTCACTGGCTCCATCGACATACTCAACGACAGCATCATCGAGTTCCAGGAGGTCCAGTTCGGGGGCAACCACACCTTCACGAACCTCGCCGAGCTCCTGCGCGACTACATCGCCACCGCCAACGTCAGCTTCACCGACGTCTTCGGCAACGAGTTCGTGGACGTGCCCATCAACGTGACGGCCGCCATGCCCGGCCTCGTCAGGTTCGAGGGCCTGGAGGTCCTGTACAACTACAAGACGGGCATCAACAAGAACCCGGCGAGCATCGACCTCGTGTCCTCGCTAGCGGAGCTCCAGTCGTCGATAGTGGGGACGGAGAACTTCACGATACCGCTCGTGGTGAGCTCGGAGACGCCGGGCCAGGCCCGGCTCACAGACCTGTACCTGAAGATGTCCCCGCCGGTGCACAAGCCGACCATAAACTCGTTCTACCCCGCGGCAACGACGGTGGTCAAGGAGAACAGCCGGCTGGACTTCGGCATCGACGTGGTGGACTGGTACGGGAACCCGATGAAGATCAAGTGGTTCTCGGACGGGGTGGAGGTGCCGGACGCGGCCGAAACGACGTTCTCCCGGTCCTTCGACTTTGAATCGGCTGGCAACCACACGGTGAAGGTGGCGATAAACAACGGGTTGAGCACGGCGGAGCAGTCGTGGGCGCTGACGGTGCTGAACGTGAACCGGGCGCCGGTGCTTGCGGAATACATACCTCCGGCGGACCCGACGATAGACGAGAACCAGACGCAGGCCTTCCGGATGAACGCCACGGACCCGGACAAGGACCCGCTGAGCTACAGGTGGATGCTGAACGGGAAGGTGCAGGCGGCGGCGACCTGCAACACGTTCCTGTTCTCGACGGACTACATGAGCGCCGGGGACCACACGGTGAAGGTGACCGCGACGGACCCGGGCGGGCTGTGGGTGGGCCGGAACTGGACGGTGCACGTGAGCAACGTGAACCTTCCGCCGACGTTCCTGGCGTGGTCGCCGAAGACCAACCCGCGCATACTCGAGAAGGAGAGCGCGCAGTTCTCGGTGACGCCCTACGACGCTGACGGCCAGACGCTCGTGACGACCTGGTACATCGACGACGTCCAGGCGTTCGTGGGCAACCCGTTCGTGTACACCACGGACTACAAGTCGGCCGGGGTGCACCGGGTGCGTGCCACGGTGTCGGACGGGAAGGAGACGGCGTCGCGGACGTGGGAGCTGACCGTGCTGAACGTCAACCGGATACCGGTCGCGGTGATAGACGCGCCCACCGAGTCGGAGTTCATGGAGGGGACCTCCATCCGGTTCAGCGCGCTTTCGTCGTACGACCCGGACAACGAGGTGCTGGCATACAGCTGGAGGGAGGGGAACGTGAACGTCTCCGACCAGGCCGAGTTCGAACGGGCGTTCCCGGCGGGGCTCCACCAGCTGACGCTCGAGGTCCGGGACAGGTCGGGCGGCGTGTCCAGCGCCTCGGTGCGGTTCAGGGTGCGCTATATCGAGATCTCGGCCCTCATCGGCGTGGACCGGCTCGAGATAACGGCCGGGGACAGGGTGGAGGTCATAATCACGCTCTCGAACACGGGGGACGCCCCCGCGTCGGAGGTCGGCCTCGAGGTGCTGGTGGACGGCCAGAGCATCGGGACGAAGACCTACGGCGAGCTTGCCGCTGGGGGCGGGGCGAAGGACCTTTTCAACTGGAAGGCGGTGCGGGGCACGCACACGATAACGGCCAAGGTGGGCGAGCAGAGCTGGACCAGGGAGGTTACGGTCCAGAAGGCGCCCGAGGTGAAGAGCGCCTCGGACATCGGGGCAATGCTCTGGCCGGCGATGATAATCCTTGTCGCGGTGGCGCTGGTGGCGTTCGGCGCCGTTGCCCTGCGGCGGAAGTAGGGGCCGGTTCCGGCCCCGGGGCGAGCCCCGGGGCCCTTCCCATTTTCCAGGGCGCATTGCCTCCCTTCCTGACCGGATGGCCCGGGGGATGTTTGCCCAATCGCCAAAAACATTAATATATCGTGTTTGTTAATCCCCATTGCGGTGAATCCGATGCGCGCAACATTGAGTATAGTGGTAGCGACCATGTGCATGCTGCCGGTCCTGCAGGTGTTATCGCCCGCCTCGGCGTTCGAGAACATCACCTACGAGGTCTCCTGGTTCGGGAACGGAATGAACTCCGCCCTCGTGGACTTCTCCTCCTCCGGTATTGACGACAGCCTGAACCTGTCCGTCCAGACCGGGATGTACATAGACGAGGCCGAGCTTAACATTTCCACGGTCGCGCAGGAGCCGGGCAGCAAGGCCTACCCGACCAACCTCACGGTGGACTTCGGAGGGGACCGCAAGGTGGAGTGGCAGTGGAAGGGCCAGGGCTTCGGCCAGTTCGGCCGGCAGACCACCTTCAAGAACGGCAAGGAACTGGTCAACCTCTCGGTCGCCGGGGGCAAGTCCGACGAATCGCTCCAGATCCGATTGCCAAAGACAGCCGACATCCGCAGCGCCACGATGAACATCAGCGTTGGCTCGCGGGTGGGGACCCAGGGCAAGGTGATGGTCATCTACGCCACGAACTGGGTCGACTGCGCGAACGACGCCCAGAGGAAGCTCGCCGCCTTCGACAAGGATTTCTCCGTTGTGGACCTCTGGGACGCGAGGCAGAGCACCCCGACGCTGGCCAACCTGGAGAACTACTGGTCCGTGGTCCTCTACAACCATGCATGGGCGGGGTACAGGTTCGCCGACCAGGCGACCCTGGGGAACAACCTGGCCTCCTACGTGGACAAAGGCGGGGGCGTGGTGCTCTGCTCCTTCCTGTTCTCAGGGGGCTGGCAGGGCCATGTCAGCGGCAGGTTCACCAACGAGAACTACTACAGCATACCCTGGAACAACAACGGGATGTCGGGATACTCCTCGATGTCCATGACGATCAACGCCGGCCAGACCGGCCACCCCCTCTTCGCGAACGTGTCCAGCATAAGCCACAGCGCGACCGGCTATCCGAACTACGACTACATGTGGCTGATAAATCCCGCCCCCGGACCGGGGGAAGAGCTCGCGAAGTGGCCGGGCGGACCCGCGGTGGCGGCCAAGAGCGTCAACGGGGTGGACCGCGTGGACATGCAGATGATGCCCTATTCCTCCTCCTACGGCAGCACGGGCTACGGCTATGTCACCGGGATGCAGGGGGACTTCGACGACCTCATCAAGAACGCCCTGCTCTTCGCCGGACGCAAGCCCTTCACCGGGACCATTGACTTCCTGAACGACACGAACCCCGAGTTCAACCAGACCAATTTCCAGGGCAATTACACATTCACCGGGCTCGCCGAACTGCTCCAGGACTACATCGACACCGCCAACGTCAGCTTCACCGACGCATTCGGCAACCAGTTCGTGGACATTCCCATCAACGTCACGGCAGGCATGCCCGCCATGGTGCGCTTCGACAACCTCGAGGTCCTGTACGACTACAAGACGAGCATCGACAGGAACCCGGCGAGCATCGACCTCGTGTCCTCGCTGGCGGAGCTCCAGTCGTCGATAATCGGGACGGAGAACTTCACGATACCGCTCGTGGTGAGCTCGGAGACGCCGGGCCAGGCCCGGCTCACAGACCTGTACCTGAAGCTGTCCCCGCCGGTGCACAAGCCGACCATAAACTCGTTCTACCCCGCGGCGACGACGGTGGTCAAGGAGAACAGCCGGCTGGACTTCGGCATCGACGTGGTGGACTGGTACGGGAACCCGCTGAAGATCAAGTGGTTCTCGGACGGGGTGGAGGTGCCGGACGCGGCCGAAACGACGTTCTCCCGGTTCTTCGACTTTGAATCGGCTGGCAACCACACGGTGAAGGTGGCGATAAACAACGGGCTAAGCACGGCGGAGCAGTCGTGGGCGCTGACGGTGCTGAACGTGAACCGGGCGCCGGTGCTTGCGGAATACATACCGCCGGCGGACCCGACGATAGACGAGAACCAGACGCAGGCCTTCCGGATGAACGCCACGGACCCGGACAAGGACCCGCTGAGCTACAGGTGGATGCTGAACGGGAAGGTGCAGGCGGCGGCGACCTGCAACACGTTCCTGTTCTCGACGGACTACATGAGCGCCGGGGACCACACGGTGAAGGTGACCGCGACGGACCCGGGCGGGCTGTGGGTGGGCCGGAACTGGACGGTGCACGTGAGCAACGTGAACCTTCCGCCGACGTTCCTGGCGTGGTCGCCGAAGACCAACCCGCGCATACTCGAGAAGGAGAGCGCGCAGTTCTCGGTGACGCCCTACGACGCTGACGGCCAGACGCTCGTGACGACCTGGTACATCGACGACGTCCAGGCGTTCGTGGGCAACCCGTTCGTGTACACCACGGACTACAAGTCGGCCGGGGTGCACCGGGTGCGTGCCACGGTGTCGGACGGGAAGGAGACGGCGTCGCGGACGTGGGAGCTGACCGTGCTGAACGTCAACCGGATACCGGTCGCGGTGATAGACGCGCCCACCGAGTCGGAGTTCATGGAGGGGACCTCCATCCGGTTCAGCGCGCTTTCGTCGTACGACCCGGACAACGAGGTGCTGGCATACAGCTGGAGGGAGGGGAACGTGAACGTCTCCGACCAGGCCGAGTTCGAACGGGCGTTCCCGGCGGGGCTCCACCAGCTGACGCTCGAGGTCCGGGACAGGTCGGGCGGCGTGTCCAGCGCCTCGGTGCGGTTCAGGGTGCGCTATATCGAGATCTCGGCCCTCATCGGCGTGGACCGGCTCGAGATAACGGCCGGGGACAGGGTGGAGGTCATAATCACGCTCTCGAACACGGGGGACGCCCCCGCGTCGGAGGTCGGCCTCGAGGTGCTGGTGGACGGCCAGAGCATCGGGACGAAGACCTACGGCGAGCTTGCCGCTGGGGGCGGGGCGAAGGACCTTTTCAACTGGAAGGCGGTGCGGGGCACGCACACGATAACGGCCAAGGTGGGCGAGCAGAGCTGGACCAGGGAGATTACGGTCCAGAAGGCGCCCGAGGTGAAGAGCACCTCGGACATCGGGGCAATGCTCTGGCCGGCGATGATAATCCTTGTCGCGGTGGCGCTGGTGGCGTTCGGCGCCGTTGCCCTGCGGCGGAAGTAGGGGCCGGTTCCGGCCCCGGGGGCGAGCCCCGGGGCCGTCCTGTTTTTATTTTCAACAATATTCCTCTTTTTATAACGGTATATATCAACAAGGGAAAACTCCCTATTTAATAACGTATGTATTCATATGAAAAATTTAATATATCACATATTATACCGTCTTCCGAAAAAGGTGAACCATATGCGCGCAACACTAATTGTATTGTTAGTGGGCCTGAGCATGATTCCGCTGGGGACAATGTTCAATCCCCAAGCGCAGGGTTCCAACATCATGATAGAGACCGACCGGTTCAATACCGGCGCCGCCGAGGCGATGGTGGAGTTCCAGGGCGGGGGCGTGGACAGCAACTTTGGGCTCTCGGTCCAGACGGGCGTCTACATCGAGGAAGTGAAGATGAAAATCTCCTCGGTGGCCCAGCCCGCCGGGAGCAGGGACTACCCATCGAATATCGGGGTGGATTTTGGCGGTGACCGGGCCCTGGAATGGGCCTGGCAGGGACCCGGCTACGGGCCGCTGGGCCGCCAGACGATGTTCGTTAACAACAAGCCCGTCATGAACGCCTCCGTCCCGATGGGCGGGGGCTACAATGACACCACGGCCTTCCGTCTCCCCAAGAGCGCCATCGTCAAGAGCGCTGTGGTGAACATCAGCGCCGGCATGAAGATCGGCACCCCCGGCAAGATACTGGTCCTAAACGGCGCCAACCCCTATTACGGCTGGGCCACCGACCCGGTCAACCGGCTCAAGACGTTCACCAACGATTTCAACACGGTGGACCGCATCGATGCGAACTCCAAGACCCCGACCTGGGACGAGATCAAGGACTACTCGGCAATACTGACCGCCACCGAGGGATACTACTACGGCATGGGCTACCGCAACTCCGACGAGATGGGCAACCTCTTGGCAGACTACGTTGACGCCGGGGGAAGCCTTGTTTGCATGTTCATGACGTTCTACGACGGCACGCCCTACAGGCTGGGCGGGCGGTTCTATTCCGACGGGTACTATGCCATCCAGCCCTCCTATTCGTATACCTCGAGCTCGGCCGGCATCGGGGAAATCGTCATCCCGAACCACCCGGTCATGGCCAACGTCAACAGCATCTCCTTCTCCTATTACGGATATACCTACAGGACCTACAATCCCACGCTGACGACGGGAGCGGAAACGATATCGAAGTGGGGCGACGGGTACATAATGGCGGCCCAGAAGAACGTCGGCGGGGTGGACCGCGTCGACCTCAACATGGTCCCCTTCTCCCAGTATGTGTCGTATCCGTACCTCGCCTACTACGGCGACGGCGACGACCTGATGCGGAACGCCCTGCTCTACGGCGGCCGCAAGGCCATCGACGCCCGGGTGGACGTGCTCAACGACAAGACCGAGGAGTTCAACCGCACGGGCTACATGGGCAACTTCACGCTGCCGGATTTCTCGGCGGCCCTGAACAGCTACCTTGCCACGGCGCCCGTGAGCTACGAGGACAGGTACGGCAACCAGTTCGTAGACGTCCCCATAAACGTATCCTCGCCGACGGGCGGCCGGCTCTCCTTCAACAGCCTCGCCATAACCTACGACTACTCCACTTCCGTGGACGAGAACCCGCTCAACGGGAACCTGACGCTCGCGGTCTCCGACCTGCAGTCAACGATCCTCGGCGAGCAGAACCTCACCATACCCATCTTCGTGTCCTCCTCCTCGTCGGGCAAGCTCAGGATGTTCGACCTGTATGTCAGGGTTACCCCGCCCCAGCACAAGCCCCGAATCGACTCCTTCTACCCGGCCCTCGAGACCTCCGTGCCTGAGGCCAGCACGCTCGATTTCAGGGTCAACGCCACGGACATCTACCGCAACCCGATGACATTCACCTGGTTCGATGACGAAGAACGCCTGCCGGGCACCACCTCCGCCCGCCTGTCCATCGAATACGGCTTCGAGGACGCCGGCATGCACACCGTGACCTGCCGGGTGGCCAACGGGATATCCGAAAAGACATTCATCGACCTGGTCTGGCAAGTCACGGTCACGGACGTCAACCGTCCGCCGGAGATACACACCTTCTCGCCCGCCGGCGACGTCACCATGGAGGAGAACAGCACCCAGCTGTTCTCGGTGGCGGCGAGCGATCCCGACCCCGGGGAGGTGCTTTCGCACAGCTGGTTCCTGGACAACAAGCCGGTGGCCGGCGCCGAAGGCGACAACTACACCTACGCGCCCGGCTTCTTCGACGGCGGCCTCCATACGATAAAGGCGGTCGTTTCCGACGGAGGCGGCGCCACCGACTTCAAGGTCTGGCAGGCCACCGTCACCGACATCAACATGGTCCCGTCGATACAGGCCTGGAGCCCGAAGCAGGACCCGCGCATCGCCGAGACGGAGGCGGTCGAGTTCAGCATCACCGCGCTCGACCTGGACAAGGACGACCGGGTGACCATTACCTGGTACATCGACGACGCCGCGGTGTTCATCGGGAATCCCTTCAACTACCAAAGCGACTACAAGTCGGCGGGCACCCACGTGGTCAAGGCCGTCGCCTCCGACGGCGTGGGCCAGGAGGCCCACACCTGGACCCTCACCGTGGACAACGTGAACCGCCAGCCCTTCCCGGCCATCGACTCCCCCATCGACCAGTCGGAGTACATGGAGGGCCAGGCCATCAAGTTCAGCGCCCGCTACACCACCGACCCGGACAATGAGACGCTCTCGTTCAGCTGGAAGGAGGGCGGGATCAACGTCTCAGACCAGATGGAGTTCGAGAGGGCCTTCCCGCCGGGCCTCCACACCCTCACCCTCGAAGTCAGGGACCGGTCGGGCGGCGGCGCCTCCACGACGGTCCGCTTCCGCGTCCGGTTCGTCGAGATATCGACGGCCATCGGGCTGGACCGCTTCGAGGTCCAAGCGGGCAACCGGGTGTCGATCATCCTCACGATGAGCAACATCGGCGACGCCAACGGCACGGACGTTCCGGTGGAGGTCTCGGTGGACGGCAGCGTGATAGGCACCACCACCATCAAGGACCTGCGCCCGGGCGGCGTCGACAAGCTCGTCTACATGTGGAAGGCGACGAAAGGCCCGCACACCATAAAGGCCAAGGTCGGCGAGGACACCTGGACGAAGCAGATTACGGTCGCCGCGGCCCCGGCGCCCCCGCCCAGCGCCGGCATCGGCGACTACGCCTGGACCATAATCATAGTGGTCATCGTGGTGGCCCTGCTGGCCTTCGGCATGATGGCGCTCAAGAAGAAGTGAGCGCCCGCTGCCCCGGGTTACACCCGGGGCCTTTCCCTTTTTGAAGATCATTCCAATAGAGTCAGCGGGCAGCAGGCAGCAGGGAGGGCCGAGGCATCGGTGTCGGGGCAGTAGTGAAACAACACTGCTGCCCGCTGCCTGCTGCCCCCTGTTGTCCGCCGCCTCGTTCGTTCATTACTTTTATAATATCACAGGCCCATTATCGTTTTGGAGCCGTTCCTGATGACCGACACCGAGCTCCTGTATATGCGGGACATCGAGGGCAACTACATCCGCGAGTTCGACGCGCGCGTGATGGAGCGCGGCCCCGGGTGGGTGGTGCTGGACAGGACAGCCTTCTATCCGCTCGGGGGCGGCCAGCCCTCGGACACCGGGCGGCTGATATTCGAATCGGGCGAGGTCCGGGTGCGCGCGGTCGAGAAGCGGGCCGGGGTGCGCCACATGCTCGACGGCGATTTGCCCCCGGAGGTGGGCTTCCTTCGAGGCATCCTGGACTGGGCCCCCCGGCACGCCCACATGCGCATGCACACCGCCCAGCACATCCTTTCGGGGGTCGTCTTCGACGATTTCAAGGCGCGGACCGTGGGCAACCAGATCCACGCCGACCACTCGCGCATAGATTTTGCCCCGGCAAGCTTCACCGACAATGACCTCAAGAACATTGAGATGAAGGTCAACTCCATCCTGGCCGGCGGCGCACCCGTGACCGTGCGCGAGGAGGACCGCTCCGCGCTCGAGAAGCGGCTCTGCGCCGAGAGGGCCAACCTGGACCTTCTGCCGAGATCGGTCAGGCGTCTGCGCATCATCGAGATAGGCGGCTTCGACACCTGCCCCTGCGCCGGCACGCACGTCCGCAACACGGCCGAGATAGGGCGCATGAACATCTACAAGCGCGAGAGGAAGGGCAAGGACACGGAGCGGATAACCTACACGCTTGATGCGCAAGGGTGAAAGGGTGGACGGGTGGAGGGGTATGAAGGGGCGCGGCTGAGGGCGTCCGCTCCCCTTTCTACCGTTCCCCCCTTTTTCCCGTCCTGCCCTTCCCTTTGACCCGTCTCCCCTTCCGACGCTTCATGCCCTTCGTCGCCAGCACTTCCTGCAGCATATGCCCCGACTTGTCCATCTTGGTCCGGAGGTAGCGCCGGTTGTGGACGTTGGGCGGAATGGCCAGGGGTATGCGGCCCGCCACCTCGATTCCGGCCCGCTCCAGGCCCTCTATCTTCTTCGGGTTGTTCGTGATGAGCCGGACGGAGCGGACCTTGAGCGTGCGCAGGATGTGGGCCGCTATCGAGAAGTCCCGCTCGTCGTCGGCGAAGCCCAGTGCCCGGTTGGCCTCGAACGTGTCGCAGCCGTGGTCCTGGAGCTGGTAGGCCTTGAGCTTGTTGACGAGGCCTATGCCCCGGCCCTCCTGGCGCAGGTATATCACGATGCCGGTTCGCATGCGCCCTATCATGGTCAGGGCGGTCATGAGCTGGTCCCGGCAATCGCACCGGAGCGAGCCCAAAGCGTCCCCGGTAAGGCACTCCGAGTGGATGCGGACGGGGACGCCGACCCTGCCGTAGAAATTCCCGCGCACCATCGCCACGTGCTCCTTTTCGTCGTGGTTGTTGTAGAAGGCCACGATATTGAACTTCCCAAAGCGCGTGGGGAAGTCGGCCACCGCCACAACCTTCACGCAAACGTGCGTCTCGACACCCTCGCAGTAGTGGTGCTCGTCCTTCTCGACGAGCTCCTGGAGGTCCGGCCTCGGCAGCCCCATCGAAGGGACAACCAGACCGCTATTTATTAATCTAGGGGTGCAAGGGTGCAGGGAATGCCTTGACAAAACCCGCAAAGACCAAAACCCCTTCCACCCATTCACCCATCCACCCATCCACCCTTGGACCCCAGCACCCATCCACTCTTGGACCCCAGCACCCATCCACTCTTGGACCCCAGCACCCATCCACTCTTGGACCCCAGCACCCATCCACTCTTGGACCCCAGCACCCTTGCACCCTTAATTAGTTTTAAATACGACTTCCCTGTTAAGGAGCATACCGACGATAGAAAACCCGGAAGGGTGAAGGAAAATGAAGCTCCCACGCAAGATCAAGGCATACTGCCCGTTCTGCAGGAAGCACCAGTTGCTCGAGGTGGAGCGGGCCAAGAAGCGCAAGGCCTCCGAGCTCAAGCAGGGCCAGAGGAGATTTCGGCGCGTCACCGCCGGCTACCGCGGTTTCCCGCGGGCCAAGCCCGAGGGGCGCGAGAAGCCCACCCGCCGCCTGTACCTGAAGTATGTCTGCACGGTCTGCAAGAAGGCCCACCAGCGGCCCGGCATCCGTTCAAAGAAGCTCGAGATGAAGGAGTGAGCCAGCATGAAGAAGGGTATCGTCCCCAAGCCGGAGACCAGGTTCCTGAACGTGAAGTGCAAGGACTGCGGCAACGCCCAGATGGTGTTCCAGCGGGCCGCCTCGCCGGTCAACTGCCTGGTCTGCGGAGCCACCGTGGCCACTCCCACGGGCGGCAAGGTGAGGATAAGGGAGGAGTGCGAGATACTGGGAGAGGTGCAAGAGTAGATGGTCAAGCTTTCGGCCTACCCCGAAGAGGGGGAGCTCGTGGTCTGCACCGTCAAGGACGTGAAGGGCTTCGGCGCCTTCGTCACGCTGAGCGAGTACCAAAACCGCGAGGGCTTCGTCCACGTCGCCGAGGTCGCCACCGGCTGGGTCAAGTACATCCGGGACCACATCCGCGAGGGCCAAAAGATAGTCTGCAAGGTCCTCAGGGTCGACACCGTGAAGGAGCACATCGACCTTTCGCTCAAGCAGGTCAACGAGCACGCCCGCAAGGAGAAGATACAGGAATGGAAGAACGAGCAGCGGGCCGAGAAGCTCTTCGAGATAGTGGCCCAGAACCTGCATCGCACGGTGCCGGAGTGCTTCGACGAGTTCGGCAAGCCGCTCGTGGAGAAGTACGGCATGATGTACACCGCTTTCGAGGAGTGCGCCGTGGACTCACGGGCGCTCGAGCGCGAGGGCTTCAAGGGCCCGTGGATCAAGGCCTTCGTGGGCGTGGCCCAGGAGAACATCATCCCGCCGAGGGTGGCCATCCACGGGTACCTGGAGCTCACCTGCAACGGCCGCGACGGCCTGAAGAAGATCCAGGCGGCCCTGTTGGACGCGGAGCAGACCGGCAAGGGGAACGTCGCCATCCTTTACCTGGGCGCGCCGCGCTACCGGATACAGGTGAGCGCCCTGGACTACAAGTCGGCCGAGGACCACCTGAAGGCCGCCGTCGACCGCGCCCTCGATTCCATAAAGGCCTCCGGTGGCAAGGGCGATTTCGTGCGCGAGAAGGGAGGAAGTTGCGCGCATACCTGAGGAGGTGCCCGGTCTGCGGCACCTACACCCTGCAAGGGCAGTGCCGGACGTGCATCGTCGCCACCTCCGTCCCCGCCCCGGCCCGTTTTTCACCGGAGGACCGGTACGGCGCCTACCGGCGCCGTCTCAAAAAGGATGCCGGAGGCTGAATGCATGGATGACATCCTCGTCACCCGCCACGGGAACCCGGTGCTGAAGGCCCCGATACTCATCGAGGGGCTGCCCGGCGTGGGCAACGTCGGCAAGCTCGCCGCCGAGCACCTGGTCGACGAGCTCAAGGCCCAAAAATTCCTGACCCTCCAGAGCAAGTTCCTCCCGCCCCAGGTGCTCGTGGGCGACACGGGCGTGCTTCGGCTCGTGAGCAACGACATGCACTGGGTAAAGGGGAAGGGCGGCACCCCGGACATGGTGTTCCTGGTCGGGGACTACCAGGGCATCACCCCGGAGGGCCAGTACGAGCTGGCCTACCGGTCGCTCGAGCTCCTGTCCAGGTACCGCGTGAAGCGCATCTACACGCTCGGAGGCTACGGCGTGGGGCGGATAATCGAAAAACCCCGCGTCCTGGGAGCGGCCACGGACGCCGCGCTCGTCGAGGAGATGAAAACCCGCGGCGTGCTCTTCTCGAAAGGCGAGCCCGGGAGCGGGATAATCGGCGCGAGCGGCCTCCTACTGGGGCTTGCCTCCCGGTGGAAGATCCCCGGCGTGTGCCTCATGGGCGAGACCTCCGGCTACTTCGTGGACCCCAAGAGCGCCCGCTGCGTGCTCGAGGTCCTGGCCGACATCCTGGGCGTCAAGATAAATTACACGGCGCTGGAGCAGAAGGCCCAGCAGATAGAGAAGCTCACGGCCCAGTTCAAGGAGGCCGAAAAGGCCATCACGGACTCCCGCGCCGAGGACCTGAGATATATCGGCTAGTCGGGCGGTTTTCGAGAAACAAGATTTATAATGGGGTGCAACATAGGGGAAGATGGATGCCCGGGGAAGACAGGGAAGGCGGGGCCCCGAAGGTTGTCAAGAAGCTGAAAAAGGTCAAGAAGGAGCCCTCCGCCCAGCCCAGCCCGCAGCCCGCCCCCGAGGAGGCCGTGCTGCCGGAAGAGCCAGCCGCCGCGCCCCAGCCGGCGCAGGCGACGCTCCAGGCCCCCTCTCCCGCGACGCCTGCGCCCGCGGCCCCGGCTCCCGCAGCCCCGGCGCAGGCCATCAAGGCCCCCGCGCCGCCTCCCGCCCGTCAGGAGGCGCCGGCCGCGCCGCCTCCGGCGCCTTCCGCCCGGGAGCCCCAAAGGCCCCCTCCGCCTCATATTGTCGCCGCGAGGCCGCCCCCGGAAGGCCCCAGGCAGCCCGCACCGCCGCCCGTGGCCGAGGACCTTGCCAGGACGTTCATCCCGCCGTCAACCGCCGCCCGCCCCCCGCCCAGGCCGGCTGTCGACCCCGCTTCGATAGAGGGCCGCATCGGCTCCATCGACATAGACAAACTCACCTCCGAGCTCGAAAAGGACATCCTCAGCACCCTCACCAGCGAGATTGGCGGCATACTGACCGTCCCCCAGGCCCCTCCGAAGGAGAAAAAGGAGGTCCGCGACGACCATGCGGCCCCGGCGCCGCCCCTGCCGAGGCCCCAGCCCCCGCCACCCCGCCCCCAGGACCGGGCCGCCGAGAACGAGCAGCGCGAAAGGCGGGTTGCCTACAGGCTGGGACGGGAGTTCGACAAGCTTCCGGTCAACATGCGAAACGAGCTGATCAAGACGCTCTCGCGCACGGACGATGTCAAGGTACGCGAGGACGTCGTCATCGCCTGCGCCAGCAACTTCGACAAGCTCCCGCCGGAGGTGCGCGGGCTTCTACGCACCCTGGCCAACGACCGCGACTCCCGCGTCCGCGAGGAGGTCGCATTCGAGCTCAACCGCAACTTCGCCAAGATCTCCCCCGAATACCGGTCGGAGCTCATCACGCTTCTCGTGCGGGACATAGACGTCAAGGTCCGCGAGGACATCGTGGCGGCGATAGCGGCGCACTACGACCGCCATCCTCCCGAAATACAGGCGCATCTTAGGCTGCTCGCGTCGGACCGGAAGCCGGGCGTACGGGAGCAGGTGCACCACGAGGTGCTCCACAACGCCGACAAGATACCCGAAGCGGTCAAACAGGAGCTAGCGGCGCTAATGGAGAAGGCGGCGGCGGAGCTCCGCGACCACGAATAGCCCGGAGGTTATGGGCGTGGACCCGGTCGGCATCTATTTTGTGGGCACGGCGGGGGCCGGGAAGACCACCCTGGTGGGTGCCATGAGGAGCTGGATGGAGCTCAAGGGCCTGGACTGCATCTGCGTCAACCTGGACCCGGGCGCCGAGGCGCTGCCGTACTCGGCCGAGTACGACATCCGGGAATGGCTCACGCTGCACAAGGTCATGGAGGAGTACAACCTGGGCCCCAACGGGGCCCAGATAGCGGCCGCGGACCTGCTCGCGATGCGAATCGGCGAGATACGCGAGATACTCGACGGCTTCCGGAGTCCCTACATCCTGATAGACACGCCGGGGCAGCTCGAGCTCTTCGCCTTCCGCAAATCCAGCCGGCTCGTCGTGGAGACGCTGACCGGCGACCGGTCGGCCCTGGCCTTCCTCATGGACCCGACGCTGGCCAAGATGCCCTCCGGCTACATCAGCCAGCTGATGCTCGCGGCGACCGTGCAGTTCCGCTTCTCGGTGCCGATGATGAACGTCCTGAGCAAGTCGGACCTCCTGAACGAAGCGGAGATGGCCGCCATAGTCGGCTGGGCCGAGGACGCCTACAATCTCCAGGGTGCCGCCGAATCCGAGCTCGGGGGACCCTATAGCCAGTTCAACATCGAGCTCTTCCGGGCCCTGGAAACGGTCGGGGCGTTCCGCACGTTCATCAAGGCCTCGGCCACGGAGCTCACCGGCGTCGAGGACATCTACAACGCGGTGCAGAACCACTTCTCCGGCGGGGAAGATTTGATGAAAGATTAAGGCGCAAGGCGCATGGCGCACGGCGCAAGGCTTAAGGGGGAAGGCGCAAGGGTCAAGGGGCAAGGGGGATGCGGCAGGAAGGACAAGGCTCCCATCGCCCCCCTCTTCACAGAGAACTCCCCGCACTAAAGTGCGGGGCATCTACGCTTTCGTATGTTGACTACGACCCAGAGGACCAGCGCAATTGGCTCAGGTCCTCTTTGTCTAGCACGACCGCAGCGGCGGTCGTGTACGACCCCGGACTCAAGTCCGGGGTTTCTAGCTTCCAACCGTAAACCTCGCCCCTTGCCCCTTCGGCCCCGCGCCTTGCGCCTTGCCCCTTGCCCCTTGCGCCCTGCGCCCTGCGCCCTGCGCCCTGCGCCTTCCAATGTACCAATATAATTAATATCATATAATAGCCAGTATCTACGGGTTCAACGTGGTGAAGCTCTACCCGAGGGAGGGCTACGACAAGGCCGAGTACCTCTCCAAGAAGGTGAGGGGGGTCATCGACCTCATCCGCCCATTCACCCTTCTTGCCCCGGCCGTCGGCGGCGTCTCGGCCGGCCTCATCGGGCTTTCGGCCGCCAACGATTACACGCTCAGCGGGCCGCTCATCATCAACAACCTCACCGCCCTGGCCTGGGGAGTGAGCACGCTGGTCCTGATCAACGCCGCGAGCAACTCCCTGAACGCCGCCTACGACGCCGACATCGACCTCGTGAACAAGCCCTACCGGCCGGTGCCCGCGGGCGTGGTGACCAAGGACGAGGCGCGCTCGTTCGCCTGGGTGCTCTACCTCGTGACGATATGGCGGGCGGCCTCCGCCTTCCAGCTCACCTACAGCTTCCTCGTGCTCTGCATCATGCTCATCACGATAGGCTACTCGATGCCGCCCCTGCGCTTCAAGCAGAGGCTCTGGTGGTCGAACATCTCGGTCGCCTGGGCCCGGGGGATGCTCGGCTTCGTGGCGGCCTGGTCCATCTTCGACGACCCGCTCCTGCCCCACAATGGGCTCCCGTTCGATCTTGCGCCCTTCACCATCGGGGCCATCATGTTCCTTTTCCTGGTGGGCGCCACCACAACGAAGGACTTCACCGACATCGAGGGCGACCGCCGCTTCGGAATGAACACCCTGCCGGTGGTCTACGGCCCGCGCAAGGCCGCCCGGTATTCGAGCCCTTTTCTGGTCGCCCCGTTCCTCCTTATGCCCATCGCCGCCTACCTGGGCATCCTCAGGCCCCAGGCGGCCCTCCTCGCCGTGCTCGTCGTCTGGGGGTTCTACCTCATCTACCTTCTGGACCGGTCCAAGTTCGAGCAGGACACCAAGCTCGAGAACTCGCCCGTCTGGAAGCACATGTACCTCATCCTCCTCGCGCTCCAGCTGGGATTCCTCGTCGTGTACGTTTTCCCGATACCGGATCCGTTCGTGTTCTGAACCGTGAACCGTGAGCCGTCGGCCGTGAGCCGTCAGCCGAGGACCAACGCTTTCTTCCGGCTCACGGTTCACGGCTCACGGCTCACGGAAATTTACCGCTTGCGTTTCCGCGGCCGCCCGTCCTGTTCCCCGGGCCAGTACTCCTTCCGGCGCCTGACGGCCGGTCGGCGGACCGCCTCCTCGTAATAGGACTCGGGCTCCGGGGGCCGGCGCCTGAGGTAGATGAACCCCGCGGTCGCGGCCACGGCGGCGACGACCAGCACCACCGCCACGACCGTCCCGGCGTCCAGCCCGCTTTTTGGCTTCTCCGTTATGGTCACGTTCACCGTTGCGGCCGAGGAGGCGCCGCGCTCGTCGGTGACGCGCACGGATACCTGGTACCTCCCGGCGCGGGAGAACTCGTGCCTCTGGGTCGAGACCAGCCCGGAATCGATGTCGAACCGCCCGCTTCCCCCGAAGTCCCACTGGAACCGGGCGAGGCGACCCCCGCGGTCCGGGTCGTAGGAGCCGTCGGCGCTGAAGCTGATGGTTTCGCCGACGGCGGCCCGCGTGCGGGAGGCCGTGAGCATCGCCACCGGGGGCGTGTTCTCGCGCTCCGTCGTGGCGTAGACCTCGTTGGAGACGGCCGTCCTGCCGGCCGAGTCCACGACCGCCACCCGGAACCAGTAGGTCGACCGCCCCTTGAGGCCGGTGTAGTTGTAGAGGTTGACCGACTGGCCGTATATCAGGCGCGCTGCGAGCTCCGGAAGGGGCTGGCCCTCCCGCTCGGCGGCGTAGACCTCGTATCTGGCAAAATCGGAATCCATGTTCCGGCTCCACACCAGGAGCACCCAATCGATGCCCCAGCTCGTCGGAACGGACAGCGACACGGCCGAGGGCGGCCTGTCAACGGTCACCGGGCGCGCCTGCTCCGCCGAGTAGGCCCAGCCGTCCCAGGAACGGGCCCGGATGGTGTGCGCGCCGTCCGTGGTCCCGTTCGTGTCCCACCTGAAGGACCAGTCCGAGGTGCCAATGGCGCGGGCCCACTCGCCCGAGTCTATCTTGACGTAAACGGCGGAGACCTCCTGGCCGGCGTCCGGGTCGTTTGCCGCGCCGCGGATGTCGAGCACGCCGCTGAGCGTCGAGCCCTCGCCGGGGAACGTGATGGCGCAGGCCGGCGGGTGGTTCACGACCAGGCTGAGGCGGACCTCGGAGGAGTTGACGATGCCGTCGGTGGCGCGGGCCGAGACCTGGTGGCTTCCGCCCGTTTCCGGGGCGGTGTTCCAGTTGAATGACCAGCTGGTGTTGCCCGAGGCCTGCTGCCAGGGCCCCGTGTCGATTCTGACGAACACGGCGAGCACCCCGTTGTCGGCGTCGGCGGCGGTGCCCTGCAGCACGACGGGACCCGTGACCGTCTCGCCGCCGGAGTGCGAGGTGAAGGCGCAGGTCGGGGGCGCGTTCGGCCCGAAGTTCTGCACCGTCACGCCCCGCGAGGCCGTCGGCGAGAAGGCGTCGCCGTCGGAGCACCGGGCCCGGAGGGTGTGGGGGCCGTCGCCGGTCGTGCGCGTGTCCCAGGAGTATGTCCACGAGGCGGTGCCCGACGCCCCCGCCCACTGGCCGCCGTCGATGGAGACCTCCACGGCGGTCACAGCGTCGCCGGCGTCCGGGTCGGCGGCCGTCCCGGAGACGGTCACGGCGCCTGAGACGACCGCGCCCTCGGAGGGTGAATCGATGGAGACGGAGGGCGGGTGGTTGGGGTTGTCCACGATGACCACGCGGGCGTCGGAAACGGAATCGTCGGCGCCGTCGCTCGAACGGGCGTACACCGTGTGCTGGCCGTTGGCGGCGGTCGTCGTGTCCCAGTCGAAGCTCCAGCTTCCGCCGCCGGCGGCGTCCTCCCACTCGCCGGAATCTATCTTGACCTGCACCGAAATTATCGGGTCGCCGTCCGGGTCGCCGGCGGTGCCGTTGACGCGCACGGTGCCCCCGACCAGCGCGCCGGCCCGGGGATTCTCAATGAGGCAAAGCGGCCTCGAGTTGGGCGCGTTGAAGCGCAGTACGGTGCCGTTGTCTCCCGCCACCAGCGCGTACCGGCCGCCCGGGTGCCAGGCGGCGCCGTTGAGGCCGTAATGGAGCCCGCTGGATTCGACCGTGACGGCCGAGCCGTCGTAGGAGTAGAGGAGGCCGTCCCGGCCCTCCTCGACAAAGAGGTCCACGCCGGCCACGAGGGCGAGCGACCGGGACGGCGCCCAGGCGACCCCCTGGAGATTGCCCTTCAGGGAGGGTTCGGCGACCTTCACCGCCCCCGAGGCATTGAACCTGAGCAGGGTGGTGTCCTCGGCAGTGCACAGGCCCGCCCCGACCGTCCGGCTCCAAGACAGGCCGGTGGCGAACCTGTCCTGCGGGGGGACCGGGACGTCCGCGACCACCGCGGAGCCGTCGAAGAGCTGGAGGTCAAGCGTCTGGTTGCCGTAGTTGTAGCCGGAGAGCCAGGCGCCCTGTCCGCCCCAGCAGAGGGCCTTGTATTTTCGAACGGTGTCCGTGTATATCTCCGACAGGCTTCCGCCCTGGTATTTGAGGATTACGCCGTTTTGGCCCTTGGTCACCGCGAGCAGGGCATAAGAGGCGTCAGCCGACCAGGCGACGCCCCTTATCTCGCTGTACGCGGAGGTAGCCAGGCGGGCGAAGGATACCCCGTCGTAGAGCAGGAGCAGGCTCCCGCCCAAAAGGTCGTCCCCTGCCAGCAGGGCCAGCGTCGAGGTGTTCAGCGGCCGGAATGCGATGTGGCGGAAGGTGTAGTTCTCGTCCTGCGTCATATTCCGGAAGCCCGAGGTGGGGTTGTACTCCAGCAGAGTGCCTCTCATCCCCCCTATCAGGGCGTTGCCGGTGAACGGGTCCCAATCGACGGCGTAGAGCATCGCATCCGTCGGCGAGGCGATGGGAGTGACGGTGCCGGCGGCACGGGACGGCGCGCCAGCCACCGGCGGCATCTCATCGGCCCCGGCCGGGCCGTCCCCGGGCGCGGGCTCGGTCACCGCGAGGGGCAGCGTGTTGACCATGAGCAGGGCGGCCAATGCCGCCACCAGGCGCCGGTAGCGCGGGACCATGGGTTTGCCTTCCTACCGTTGAAATCCACCCGTGGCTAGATAAACATATTGGTTCCGGCCCTTCCGGTCCGGCGTCCGCGCCGCGCTCACGCTCCCTTCAACGACAGGCAAAGCACCCCCGCAGGGGGCCTCAGAAATTGTAGTCCACCGCGTAGACCCGGCCGTCGTTGCAGCCGAAGACCACCTCGGCGCTCCCGTCGCGGTCGATGTCCGCCACGGCCGGCGAGGAGGCGACCCCGTTGGGGCAGGGGTAGACCCAGGACGGGCTGCCGTCCTCGGCGTTCAGGGCGCGCATAATCCGGTCCATCCCGCCTATGACGAGCTCCAGCCGCCCGTCGCCGTCGATGTCCGCCAGCGCAGGAGAGGAGGAGATGGAGGCGGTGAACTGGCGCATCCACTCGATGCGGCCGGTCGAGCCGTCGAGGGCGATGATGTACCCGCCACTGGTCCCGAAGTACACCTCGAGGTCGCCGTCCCCGTCGCCGTCGCCCACTGCCGGAGAGGTCTGGACCGTGCTCCCCACGGAGGTGTTCCATTTTTCGGCCCCGGTCCGGCCGTCGATAAGGTAGGCCCGGGAGTTTATGCCGCCCGCCACGAAGACCTCGCCCTTCCGGTCCCCGTCCATGTCGCCTATTGCGGCCGTGGAGAGCAGGATGCCGTTGACGCCGGTGCTGAAGTTCCATATCTGGGCCCCGGTCGCCCCGGCGAAAGCGTATACGGCGCCGTCGCCTGCGGGCATTATTATCTCGACCTTGCCGTCGCGGTTCATGTCGCCTGCCGCCGGAGGCGCCTGGATGCCGACGGAGCCCTGGCCCAGCGGGGTGTCGGCTATCCACACTCTTGCCCCGGCGCCGTCGAGGGCGTACACCCGGCCGTCGTAGCTTCCCACGACGACCTCCTGCTTCCCGTCGCCGTTTATGTCGGCCACCACGGGCGAGCCGATGACATTGGCGCGGGTGGTGTACCTCCAGAGCAGCGTGCCGTCCTCGCCGTTGACCGCGTAGATCCGACCGTCGCCGGCCCCGAACATGACCTCCGGCCTGCCGTCGGCGTTCAGGTCCGCCACCGCCGGCGAGGAATAGATCTGGCCGCCAGCCTGGTAGCGCCAGCGGATGTTCCCGTTCATCCCGTTGATGCAGTACAGCCGGTTGTCGTAGGACCCGACGACAACGTCGGTGCTGTTTCCGGTCGTCCGCAGCGAGGCCACCGCCGGCGAGGAGAAGACCGGCCCGCCGGTCCGCGCGGCCCACTTGTAGTAGGCGAAGCGCATCGTGGCGTTCGCCGAGGTCAGGCCGCTACGCGCCGCGTCGTACCGGAACTGCGGCCAGTCCGATTCGTCTGGCGCCCAGGCCCTTGGGGCCGCTGTCCCCTCGTCGACCGTGCGCGTGGCACTTGCGGCCAGAAGCCCGCCGGCGACCATCAGCGCCGTCACCAGAATCGAGAGAAGAGCCCGGTACGTGTCCTTCATTGACATACCCTCCGGATTTGTCATAAATCTATGATTAATTAAATATATGGGTTCCTGGCATATGCGGCCTGTCCTGACAGAGACTACGGTGATGCTGGATGGTCAAGTGCAAGAAGTGCGGAACGGAGATAAAGAGCGGCGAGAAGATAGTGGTCCAGTACGACGGGCTCATGATGTACGAGAAGAACGAGGCCCATCCCACGCGCTTCGGTTCGCTCACGAAGTACTGGCACAAAAAGTGCAAGCCCTGGCACGAATGATTCAATTGCGGGAAGGCGCAGGGCGCAGGGCGCAAGGATGAAGGCGCAGGGTACAAGGACCAAGGGACAAGAGAGTGTCTTTGTGCATTACGACCCATCATATCGCCCAGCGGGGTCAGGTCTTGCGCCATGTTCCCTTGCCCTTGCGCCTCCGCTCCTTGCGCCCTGTGCCCTGTGCCTTGCGCCTTTGCTTCTGACAAGGATTGATCTTGGATGGGCATAAAGCTCGTCGCGTTTGACGGGTCCGAGACCTCGGACAAGGCGCTCAAGCAGGCCGCCTCCCTGATGCGCCCCGACGACGAGCTTTTGGTGCTGATGGTCGTGCCGGTGGCCGCCATAGCCGAGTTCGCCGACGTCCCGCCCGATATAACGACGGCCAAGGCGCATGGGCTCGTCAACGCCGCCGTGGCCCGGCTGAAAGAGGCGGGCGTCAAGGCCCTGGGAATGGTCCGCCAGGGCGACATCGCAGACGAGATACTCAAGATAGCCGCCGACATGGCCGTTGACATGATCGTGATAGGCCACCGGGGCCTGAGCAAGATAGGCCGGTTCGCCCTCGGTTCCGTCGCCGACAAGGTGGCGCGGTACGCGACGAGGCCGGTGCTGATTGTCAAGTAAGGCGCAAGGCGCAAGGCACAAGGCGCAACGAGCGAGGGTGCAAGGTGGAAGGCGCAAGGGACAGGGTTCGGTCGGACCCCCGCCAAGCGCCCTGCGTCCTGCGCCTTTCACCAATCGCAAGGAAAAACCCAATTAATAGAATGACCATAATGCTGCTGATAGCATGGAAAGCGCCGGCAAGCAGGTGGGCGTCGTCTTCGGGACGATAGGCACCAACAATTTCAAGATAGCCATCACCGACCCGACGGTGAAACGCAACGACTACGTCCAGATAAGGCACGAGGAGTGCGGCTACGTCCTGGGGCAGGTCGGGGACGTCCAGCGCGAGACCGATCTCACGATAGCCAATGCCCAGAAGATATCCACCGGGGAGCAGGTTGCCGTCGGCGAGCAGTTCTCCGGCGTGGTCAACGTCATCGGCTTCCGCGACGAGAACAACGTCCTGCAGGTGCCGCGCACGCCCTTCAAAGCCGGTGATTCCGTGACGGTCGCCGAGGAGAAGCTCATCCGCGGCGTCCTGGGGCTCAAGACCGACATCGAGACGGGCGCCTACATCGGGATGCTCAAGGGCCACCCGATACGTGTGTATCTCGACATCAACAACCTGGTCCAGAAGCACGTGAGCATACTTGCCAAGACCGGCGGCGGAAAGTCCTACATGGTCGGCGTGTTCGTGGAGGAGCTTCTCAAGCGCATGGTGCCCGTCGTGGTCATAGACCCGCACGGCGAGTACTCCTCGCTCATGCACCCCAACCTCAACGAGCGCGACCAGAAGTTCATGGGCCGGTTCGGGGTGCGCCCCCGCGGCTACGCCGAGCAGATAGTCGAGTTCTCCCCCGACACGACGATAAACACGTTCTCGCTCCCGCTCAAGTTCGACGAGACCAACCTCGATGTCAAGGACATACTGGACCTGACGGGAATGAAGTCGAGCGGGCCCCACGTCGGCATCATCCAGCACGCCGTGAAGAGCCTCAAGGAGATAGCGGAGGACTACAGCCTCCACGACCTCATCCAGGTCATCCGCGAGGACAAGAACGCCGCCAAGTGGGCCATCGTGAACAGCCTGGAGTACCTCGAGGGCACAGGGCTCTTCGGCGAAGCCCCGACGCGCCCAAGCGACCTCGTCAAGGAGGGCAAGACGGCCATCGTCAACCTCAAGGGCATCTCGCCCGACATACAGGAGCTCGTGGTGACGCGGGTGCTCAAGAAGCTCTTCGAGGGGCGCAAGCTCGGAAAGATCCCGGCGCTCATGGTGGTCATCGAGGAGGCGCACAACTTCTGCCCCCAGGTCGGCCAGGCCCTCTGCTCCGGCGTGCTCAAGACCGTCGCCTCCGAGGGGCGCAAGTTCGGCCTCGGCCTTTGCGTCGTGACCCAGCGCCCGGCCAAGATAGACAAGAACGTCCTTTCGCAGTGCAACACGCAGATGATCCTCAAGGTCACCAATCCCAACGACCTCAAGGCGATAACGCAGTCCATCGAGGGCCTCGTGCCCGGCATGGAGGAGGACATCCAGCGCCTGCCGATAGGAGTAGCCATCGTATCGGGCGGGTCGCTGACCTCGCCGATACAGGTCGAGATACGCGTTCGGGAAACCCAGCACGGGGGCACATCCGTCGAGATACTCGACCGGAAGAGGCTCTCGGGGGCCGCGGCGGGAGCGCCGGCGGCCACCCCGGCCCGGGATGCGGCCGCCGCGCCGTCAGCAGGCGCGGGAGCGGGGCCCGGCGCCGGGGAGGCGGCGGCACCCAGGGAGGTCTCCCCCTCGACGGTGTTCGACAGCGAGTCGCCCATCGTGGAGGAGCAGGAGGCGGAGACGGACTACGACGACAGCGAGGTGGAGACCGACGAGAGCGAGGAAAAAGGCCGGAAGAAAAAGGACGACGACCCGGAGCTCGAGGACGGCTGAGAACGACCGTCGGCCAGGAACCGTGATCCGTGAACCGGCGGCAAATCGCCGTCCCCCGGTTCACGGCCCACGGCTCACGGTTCACGGTTCACGGCACCCGGCCGTCCTGAGGCGCCTGCGCATCCGGCCGGCGAGGCTGGGCGACCGGACGGCCGTGGCAGCCCTGGCAAGGCAGTTTCGGCTCGCCCCCGGCTTCGACCAGAAGGAATTCCTGGTGGCCGAGCACCGCGGAGCGCTCGTGGGCTGCGCCCGCCTCAGGTTCCTGGGAGACACCTTCGAGCTCGCCTCCGTCGGCGTCCGGTCGGGCTACCAGCGCCGCGGCGTCGGGACCATCCTGGTCCGCCAGTGCCTCCAGCTCGCCGACGCCGAGGTCTTCTGCCTGACCGAGAAGCCCGATTTCTTCAAGCGGTTCGGTTTTTCGGCCGTCGAGCCCGGGGAGCTTCCCTCGGAGCTCCGGTCGAAGCTCCGCAAATGGTGCCCGACCACCACTCAGGGGATGAGGCACCCGGGCGACTCGCGCGCCCGGACCTACCGCCTCCTCCTGGAGAAGTGCCAAAAGGACCTCGAGACCACGCGCCGGGCGCTCGAGAAGGTCCGCATTGCCGTCCCCCAGCGTTCGCACTATCGCAAGGCGGCCGAGGACTTCCTCAACATGGCCAGATCCTACTTTGCGGACGCCCGGCACTTCTTGGAGAAGGGCGACCTCGTCAACTCCTTCGCCGCCGTAAACTACGCCCACGGCTGGCTCGACGCCGGCGCCCGGCTGGGGCTTTTCGACGTCGGACTGGACGACAAGCTGTTCACGCTGGCTGAGTGAACGACGGCCGGTAAACCGGTAAACCGGTGAACCGGTAAACCGGCAAGCCGGCAACGACGGGCCGTCGTCCGTCACCGGTTTACCGGTTTATCGGCTTCCCGGTTTACCGGTTTACCCGTTTCTTCCGTCGCCGACAGCACCGATTTCAGAGCCGCGGCAAGCCCCGGCACCGTGCCGAAGCGCCCCATCGCGGAGGGCCTTATCCAGCGGAACTCGCGGTGCTCCCAGTCGATGCGGACGCGGCCCTTCCTGACCTCGAAGAGGAAGGGATGGACTACGAAATTGGTGTACGCGATGGAAATCTGCGGGCCCTCGCGGACGAGCCTCACATCCCGCTTCAGGAGGCCGGTCTCCTCGCGCACCTCCTTGAACGCCGTGTCGACGGGCCTCTCGCCCTTCTCGACGTAGCCCGAGACGCCCGCCCACTTGCACTTGTACGTCCCGACCTTTTCGCTGCGCCGGAGGATGAGCACATTCCCCCGCCTCGTCAAAAAACAGGTGACGACATGGATGCGCGGGTGGCCGCTTTCGCGGAAGAGCCCCATGTCCATCGCCCTCAATCGCCCCGGTCCTCGTCCTCGCGCAGATGGTGCGGGTCCCGCACGAGCTCGTCTTGAACCCGTCCGCTCCCCTGCGCAGCGCCCCGCCGGCCCGGGCCGCCCCTGGCCGGCTGGCCGGCGCCGCGTTCGCCGTCCCCCTCCGTCTCGACCCGCAGGCGCACTTTCTCCGAGAGGTTGCGGAATATCATGAGCATCTCCTGGATCGATGACTGCATGCTGTTGATCTGGTCCTTCATGACCCGGATGTCCTGCTCGATGGTCCGGCTGGAGCGCTCCAGCGTCTCGAGGCGCCCCACAACCTTCTGGAGGCCGTACTCGAGGTCTGCCACCCGCCGGGGTGTCTGGTCGTTGCCTGATGGGCCGTTCACATGCGGAAAATGCGATATCCTATATATAGACATTGATGTCGAACCACGAGCGGGAAGCGGGAAGGTACGCCATCCCGCTGCCCGCCCGTCGTTCCTGCCCGCTTCCCGCTTCCCGCTCGTTTATTCTCAGATGTCGACACTCGGCCCGATAAGACATATATAGATATCGGGCATGTCGATAAGAGCCGGAGAGGTGGGAACCAGGTGACCGCCGCCGAGAAGGGGCTCCGCAGGCTGCCGACCGGAATTGCCGGGCTGGACGAGGCCATAGGGGGCATCCCGCAGGGAAGGGCGATGCTGGTGACGGGGGACGCCGGAGCCGGAAAGACCGTGCTGGCGCTGCAGTTCGCGCGCGCCTCGGCCGCCGCCGGGATAAAGTCCGTCTACCTTTCCACCGAGGAGGACGCCGACGACCTGAGGGGCCAGGCCGCCTCCTTCGGCTGGGACCTCGGGCCGCTCGAGGAGAAGGGGACGCTCAGATTCCTCGAATACAGCGAGAGCCGGGCGCAGGAAACGGCCGCGAGCGTGGGCATGGGGATGGAGGACCGCAAGGCCCGCATGACCGAGCTCGTGGAGCATCTCCCCAAGGACACGAAGGTCCTGGTGCTCGACAGCCTCAGCACGCACACGGCCAACCTGGACCCGCAGGAGTTCCGGGACCAGTTCGACCTGATGCTGATAAAGCTCCGCACCCGCGACATCACCGTCCTGATAATCTTTGACAGCGCCACGTCCAGGCGCTTCAACGAGGCGGCCCTCTACCATGCCTACGGGGCCATCTGGCTCCAGCGGCGGGAGAACCCCTTCACCGGACAGCGGGAGAGGGTGATGGACATCGTCAAGATACGCGGGACGCGCACGCCCATCCAGCTCCTGCCCTACGAAATCACGCCGGCCGGATTGGGGCTCACCGTCGTCGCGGCGGGCGCCCCGGCGGCCGCGCGAACGGGGCCAGCATGACAAATCACTTATATATGAAAGCACTATCCGGCCCCGACGGTAATCGCGGGGACGAAAAGCGATGACCACACGATGTGGGATCGGCATGAAAAGGGTGGCGGCTTTCGCTCTCGCGGCCGGCCTCGTCTGCATTGTTTTGGCGAGCCTTCCGCCCGGGGCGGCCGCCCAGGACGTCTTCAGCATCTCAGCCTCGGCCACGCCGGTCGAGGTGACGGTGGGGCAGAAGGTCTCAGTGGAAATAAAGGTCACCAACCTGCAGAACCAGACCCACCAGCCGGTGGTGCTCGTGCTCTACATCTATCATTCGTCCCAGAGCATAAGCGAGGTCTCGCCGCTGTCGCCCGATACGGTGATAGCCTCGCTGGGGCCGAACCGGAGCGCCAACGTTACCGTTTCATTCACCCCCCGCAAGGCCGGGAGCCATTCGCTGACGGTCAAGGTGTTCAGTCCGGACACCCAGAGCGCCAATTTCAAGGACAGCCAGGAGATCTCGCCGATATTCCTGGCAAAGGCCGTCGAGGACGGCCAGGGGGAAGGACCACCAATGGCCCTCATGTTGGGCGCGGTCGCGGCCGTGGCAGCGGTCCTGGTGGTTGTCTTCGTCGTGATGTCCCGCCGGAAGAAGCCGCCGGCGCCGGCCGTCGAGCGGCCGGCCGCGCCCGGGGTCCCCAAAGCGGTCGAGGAGGCTGTGGAGGGCAAGTTCCCCAAGGACTACTACAAGTTCCGGCGGGAGAAGTTCAGCCGGCTCAAACCGGTGGGCCTCACCAGGAGCGGCAACACCATTTTGGGCAATATCAGGAAGGCGGAAGAGAAGGACCCCGTCTTGGAGGAATCGGTGGCGGTCACCAACTGCCCCAAGTGCGGCGTTGCGATGGAGCGCAACTGGAGGACCTGCCACAACTGCGGCGCCAGGGATGCCATCGGGAAGGCCCGTGCCGCTGTCGAGGACCTGGCCAAGCACGGGCTCAAGTCCGGGAACCTGGACGAGATGCTCCAGAGCGCCGAATCCTCCCGCGAGGCCAAAAACTACGACGAGGCGGAGACCTACGCGCACGACGTGCTGGACCGGGCAAGGGCCCAGCTCCGGAGGCACGAGGAGGCGCACCGGCCATCCGAGGAGCCGGCCTCGTACGCGACGGAGGAGAGCGCCACGCGGGAAGGGTCGGTCGAGGTGGCGGAGCCGGCCGCGGTGGAGGCCGAACCGGCCCCGGGGTATTCCGGGACGGAGGAAGGGGCCCCCGGCTACCGGGAAGTGTCGGGCTCCAAGGAATACACCGAGGTCCCCAGGCCCGAGAAGAAGGGCCCGAACGCCTGCTGGAAATGCGGCCAGGGGCTCCGGCCCGAGTGGAAGAAATGCCCCTACTGCAACTCCCCGCAGGAGGGCATCTGCCCGTCATGCGGCCGGGGCGTGAAGCTCCGCTGGAAAAACTGCCCCCACTGCCGGACAGACCTCACCGTCGAGAAGCCCAGGCTCGCCTGCCCGGTCTGCGGCGCCGAGCTGCCCGCCGAGGGCGAGTGCCAGTCCTGCAGAGCCCTGTCCCTGAAGGACACCACCGCCCGGCTGGTCAAGGAGGTCAAGTCCAAGGGCGCCGACGTGGTCGAGGCCGAATCGCTTTTGGGCCGCGGGGAGCTCGCCATCAAGGTCAAAAACTACGACAAGGCGGTGTCCCACTTCCAGCGGGCCGAGGAGCTCGCCCTGAAGGCGCGCAAGGAGTTCCGGACCCGGCGGCTCAGGGAGCGCGTGGCCGCGGCCGACACCCTGATGAAGGACGGCGCCCAGGCCGGGGCCGACATGTCCGCGGCGCGCGCCGCCCTCGACCAGGCGCTCTCGGCCCTCACCGAGGACCGGATAGACGAGGGGCTCGCGCTCGTCGAGAAGGTCAACAACCTGGCCGCCGAGGCCATGGAGAGGACCTCAGCCGCCAAACCCTCGACGCCCATCCAGGTGCTGGTCAAGAAGCCGGCCGTCGTGGCCGATGTCAAGGTCAAGCCCCGCTGCCCCCACTGCCAGGAGCAGATAGACGAGAAATTGGACACGTGCCCGCTTTGCTTTTCCAACCTGAAGGACCGCTGCCCCCGGTGCGGGGCGGTCGTGAAGCCCGACTGGAAGGCCTGCCCGGCGTGCGAAGCGCCCCTGAAGTAGAAGGCGCAAGGTGCAAGGAGCAAGGCTCATGGGGCAAGGGTTCAAGGCGACCGGTGCACCGCTTGGAGGTCTTTGTTTTCTCCCGGCATTTCCGGCTCCTTCCGCCATGTGCCTTGCCCCTTGCCCCTTGCCCCTTGTTCTTCAGTTACATAAAATCCCAATCATGTTATATAGTAGGAAATGGCTAATTAATATGCAGTATGAGGGTAAGACCCGTTGCCCTGCTCGTCGCGGCGCTCCTCCTGCCGGTGTGGCCTCCCGCGGCGCCGGACAGCGCCCCCCAAACGGAGCGTCTCCTCTGCGTAGGGGCCGCCGCCTCCTGGCTCGGGGAAAGGGGCTTCGAGGTGGACGAGGCCTATTCATCGTTTTGCACCGTGCGGGCCACCGGCTCCGACGTCGCGCGGCTGGAGCGCGCCGGCGTGCCGTTCTTCGAGATGGCGGGCCAGGACGAGGTGGTATTGCCCGGCGCAAGCTTCACACCTTCGGATGCCGCATTCGTGTCCAAGGGGCTGGACGAGCTGCGGCTGGAGGGGGCCGGCCCCCGGTGCCTCGTCGTGAAGCTCAAGGCGCCCGTCAAACCGGAGTGGACCGGCGAGGTGGCCGCGACGGGGGCGCGGTTCATGGGGGGCGCTCTCAGCCACGGCAATTTCATCGTGCGGGCCGACCGGGAGCAGGCGATGGCCGTGTCCCGGCTGCCTTTCGTCCGGTGGATGGGCGGTCTCCTCCCGGAGCACAAGCTGCCCTATCCGCTTCCCGGCGGCGTTTTCAGGTTCGACATGGTGTTCTTCAGGCAGGCGCCCGGCGATTTCAGTGAGGCGCTCCGGCTGGTCCGGGATTCGGGCGGGGAGGTCCTCGAGCTCGATGATTCGACCGGCTGGTGGAGCTCCGCCGTCGTGCGCGCGCCCCGTGCGGCCGCCGAGCGGATACTGGCGCTCGACGGGCTCCTGGCCCTCGAGGCAGCCGGAACGGCGATGCCGCGCAACGACCAGGCCCGGTGGGTACTCCAGTCCGGGGACGCCTCGACCCTGGCCACGCCGTTTTGGGACGCCGGCCTCATCGGCAACGGCGAGGTGGCCGGCATAGCCGACTCGGGCCTCGATTACGACCACATCAACTTCCGCGACAGGCTCAACGACGCCGGCACTCCGGGGCCCGCCCACCGCAAGGTGGTCCGCTACAACACCTCGGTCGACGACTGGGACTCCGGGGCCCCGATGGGCCACGGGACGCACACCGCCGGCTCGCTCGCAGGGGACAGCCTCGGTTCTCCGATGGGCTACGACCTCCACGACGGCCTCGCCTACGGCGCCAAGCTCGCCGTGTACGACATAACCACGCCGGACGGGACCTGGGACCCGCCGCTCGTACGCGGCATACTGGGCGACGCCTACGAGGTCGGGGCGCACACGCACTCCGACAGCTGGGGCGACGACCGCAAGGAATACACGCTTCGGGCTCAGCGGGTGGACCAGTTCCAGTGGGACCATCCCGATTTCCTCTCGCTCTGGGCGGCCGGGAACAGCGGCCCCTCGAACGGCTCGGTGCTCGAGCCGGCCACCTGCAAGAACGCCGTGGCGGTGGGCGCCTCCATCAACGGCAACAGCACCGACCTCGCCTCGTTCAGCGCCCACGGCCCGACCATGGAGGGCGTGCTCGCCCCGCTCGTCGTGGCGCCGGGGAAGCCCGTCCGCTCCGCCCGTTCCGACAACCAGAGGAACACCTATAACGAGGGGTACTCGGACATGAGCGGGACGAGCATGGCCACGCCGCTCGCCTCGGCGGCGAGCGTGATCATCGAGCAGTACTTCCTCGAGGGCTTCTACCCCGGCGGCGCCCGGCGCTCCGGGCCGGGCTTCCAGCCGTCGGGGCCCCTGCGCAAGGCGATACTCGCCGCCTCGGGGACCGACCAGTCCGGGGGCGCCCACGTGACCGGCCCGGCCCCCGATTTCTCGCAGGGCTGGGGAAAGATAGACCTCTCGGCGGCCCTCTTCCTTTCAGGCCACCCGGGAAGCACCCGCGTGTGGGTGAGCGATTTCTACAACGACTCGCACCGGTACGACGGCCTCGCCACCGGCGAGCAGCGCACCCAGATGGTAACCGTCAACTCCAGCCGGCCGCTTCGGGTCATGCTGGCCTGGAACGACTGGCCGGGGGCCGGCCTGGTGAACGACCTGAACCTCGAGGTGGTCTGCCCCAACGGGACCGTCTACCGCGGCAACCAGTTCGAGAACGGCAGCTCGGTCGTTTCCGGCAAATCGGACGCCGTGAACGCCCTCGAGGGCGTCGTGGTACCCCGGCCGGCGCCCGGGCTGTACGCCGTGCGGGTCACGGCGATCAACGTCCCCGGCGGGGAGGAGCCCGGCAGCGGGCGGCAGCGCTATTCCCTCGTCGCCACCGGCGACCTCTTCGACAGCTCCATCGGGCTCGTGCTCATCGACCGGGAGCGCACAGGGGTGCAGGCGGCGATGGGCGTCACGCTGCTCGACAGCGACCTTGCCGGCAGCGGCCAGGTGACTGTCTCGGCCCAAAGCACCACCGAGTCCGACCCGGAGCCCCTCCGGCTCGCGGAGACGGCCCAGAGGGGGCTTTTCGCCGGAACGCTGAATGTCGCGCCGGGCACCCCGGCCCGCGACGGGACGCTCCAGGTGCGCCACGGGGACACGGTCACCGTGTCCTATGCCGACCAGCATCCCCCGGGGCTCTCCTACGACACCTGCGTGGTGGACGGGGCCGCGCCTGTCATACGAAACCTGCAGGACATCGAGCTTGGCAACATCACGAACAACTCCGCCTTCCTGAGATTCTCCACGGACGAGGCCTCGAGCATGAGGGTCTTCTACAAGGACAGATCGGGCGAGCGCTCGGCGACCGACCGGCTGACAGCCTTCGGGCACGAGCTCGAGCTTGGCGGCCTTTCGCCCCGGACCGACTACACCGTCGGAATCGAGCTCGCCGACCCCCTTGGCAACGTGGGGAGGGTGGATTTCGGCGCAAGCCCGCTCTCCTTCCGGACCCATGACCTCACCTACCGGCCGGGGCCGGGCTACGCCGGCTCCGCGGCCTCGTCCGAGGCCGGGAACCGCTTCGGCGAGGAGGGGCTCTCCTCCGGGGTCCTGTCCGCCCGGCCGCTCATCGCGGGCATGCGCTTCGACGCCCTCGACTACCCGCGCGATGTCATCATCACGGCCGGGGAGCTCCGGCTCATGGTGCGCGCCACGGACGCGGCGTACGCCGACAGCCTCTGGACCGTGGAGCTGCTCTCGGCCGGGTCGGCGTCGCTGTTCGACGGCGCCGCGCGGCCCAACTACACCACGCTCCGGGACGCCGGCTCCGAGGACTATCTCGGGGACCAGTTCGGGCCCTCCGGGCTGGCAAAGGGCCGCTGGCAGGTCTTCAACCTCACGGAGGCCCAGTGCCGCGTCCTGGGCCGCCACCTCCCCGACGGCTTTGCCTCCTTCCGCATCAAGGGCCCGCCCTCGGGGCCGGATTCGGTTCTCGAGTGGTACAGCGGTCGTTCGGTGGAGCTGGGCTTCTGGGCGCCCCAGCTCGTGCTCGACATCGCCTACGCGCCCCGCGTCGCGCCCTGGGCCCCCGTCGGATTCGCCATGGACGAGGACACGGTGGATTCGACGAGCATCGACTGCTCGAAGGTGTTCCAGGACGACGAGCCGCTGGTGTACGGCGCCCCCGACAACCTCGAGGGCTCCGGCTCCAACCTGACCGTGACGGTGGCAGCCGACGGCCGGACGACCTTCCGCCCCCGCGAGAACTGGAACGGGGCCGAAACGGTGGCGCTCCGGGCGACCGATCCGTTCGGGCTTTCGACCGTGCACGAGATAACCGTGACGGTGCGCCCGGTCAACGACCCGCCACGCATCACCGCCGTGAACGGCACCGCCCCGCGCGACGGGATGCGGTTCACCGCCCGCCAGGACGAGCCCTTCTCCATCCCGGTGGAGGTCTACGACCCCGACCTCGGGATGGAGGGCGAGAGGCTCTGGTACGTGACGAACGACACGCTCGTGCGGTTTGCCTCCGCCTCGAGCCCGGTGCTCTCGTTCCAGCCGACCAACGAGGACGTGGGCCAAAGGCGCGTCCGCATCAGCGTCCGGGACCCGGACTACGAGGACCGGGTCAATCTTTCCTTCGTCATCGAGAACTCGAACGACGCGCCGACCGCCTACATGGAGTACCCGTCGGCGAACGGCAGCTACGACAACGCCACGCCCATCCATTTCTCGGCCTGGGGGAGCTTCGACCCGGACACGAAGTGGGGCGACGTGCTGAACTACACCTGGGAATCCAACGGCACCGACCTCATCGGATACGGCGAGGAGCTCAACGCCACGCTCCCGCCCGGGAGGCACACCGTCACTCTCATCGTGCGGGACCTCGAGGGGGCGTTCGACACGCTCTCCGTCGAGATCTCGGTCAGGGCGGTGGAGCCGCCCCAGCCGCCCGTCCCGCCCCCGGACGGGAAGCCCCGGAAGCCCTGGTGGAGGGAGCAGTTCGCCCCGGTGGGCATCGGCGCGATAATCGTGCTGGCGCTTGTGGCGGCGGCAATGGCGGCCAGAAGGAAGGTCGCGGCTGCGGCGGAGGCGCCGGACAGGCAGCCGGAATGCCCCCGGCCGCGGAAACACCGCCCGGTGCCGGGAAATGCCCCCCCCAGGCAGGTCCCGGCGCCCGCCCCTCCCGGCGACGACGAGCCCTGCGGGGAGGCGGAGGACGCGCTGGATGTCAAGGCCATGGGGGATGACGGGGAAACGAGGTGAGCAGGTTGGCAAGTTGGGAAGTTGGCAAGTGAGGTTGGCAAGTTGGCCGGTTGGCAGGTTTGCATGTTGCTCGACTTGTCAACCTGGAAACCTGCCAACATGCCAACTTGAATTGTGAACATGCCAGCCTGACAACCCGGCTTGCCGACTTTTCAACTTTTCAGCTTGTCAACCCGTTTGCGTCGCATCGAGAACTCGCACCCGCAGTAGTCCTGCCGGTACATCCCGGCCTCTTCCGCCCTGAGGCAGCTTTTGTGAAAACCGTCCTTCTTTTTAAAATCCGCGGCCAGGAAGGCGACGCCGTTCCTCCGCCCCGCCTCTTCGCCGGCGGCGTTCACCAGCGCGGCGCTCTTGTGGGGGCTGATCGAGAGGGTCGTCGTGAACAGCCCCGCCCCCTCTTCACGGGCCGACCGCGCCGCGGCGTCCAGCCTGTACGCAAAGCACGCCGCGCATCGCTTCCCGCCCTCGGGCTCGTGCTCGGATCCCGCAACCGCGGCCTGCCATCCGGCATGGTCCCAATCCCCGCGTACGAACCTGTGGCCGTGCGCCGCGGCGTACCGCTCCGCCTCGGCCATCCGCCGGTCGTGCTCCTCGCGGGGCCAGATGTTCGGGTTGAAGAAATGCAAGACCAGCTCGCGGTCCGGCGCCAGCCTCTCGATGACCTCGGTGGAGCAGGGCCCGCAGCAGACATGCAGGAGCAGCTTCGGGCGAGGCCCCTTCACCCCGGTCGTCACGGGGCGGTTATTCCCCCCGGACTATATATATAAACCCGGCCCAGAGTACCAATCAATTCATATAGGGAGAACGCCCAGAAAAAAGGACTCATGTCCGGCGAGGTCGTATCGATGGGATGCGAGATGCCAGCCTCCCATTTCATAGACGAGGACCAGGCCGAAAACCAGGTGGAGGCCACCGCGGCGCACCTGCGGGCCGAGGCGGCAAGGGGGCGCCAGGCCCCGGGGCACCAAAAGCTTCTGGACCGGGCCCGGGAGCTCCTGCGGGAGGGGCATTTCACGAAGGCCTTCCTGCTCGCCATCCGGGCGCGCGGCATAGACCTCGAAAGGGTCGGCCCCTGATACCAAATATATATAATCCGCCAACCATATCCAACCCAACCCGCGGGGAGGGTTGGCGCTTGGAACGTGTCGAATCAGGAATACCCGGCCTGGACGAGATGATAGAGGGCGGATTCCCGCTCCCGTCGAGCATCCTCGTCGCCGGCGAGCCCGGGACGGGAAAGACCACGATGTGCGTCCAGAGCCTGTTCCACGGCGCGCGCGCCGGAGAGACGGGCATGTACCTCACGGGCATCTCCGAGCCCAACTGGGTGGTCCAGAAGTTCCTTTCGAGCTTCAGCTTCTTCGACCAGTCCCTGGTCGAGATGGGGCGCGTCGTGTTCATCGACATGGGGGACGCGATGAGGCGCAACCCGGACGACGTGCTCAACGCGCTGAAAGGCGAGGTGGAGCGCTACAGCCCCAACCGGCTGGTGCTGGACCCCATCACGGTGATGCGCATCGCCTTCGAGAGCCAGAAGCGCTACCGCGAGTTCCTCCACGACTTCACGACCTTCATGAAGGCATTCAACTGCATAACCTTCCTGACCTCTGAGATGAGCTACGGCGACATACCGCACTCGCTGGAGGGCTACATGGCCGACTCGATACTCCTGTTCTCCTACCCGAAGGAGGAGAACGCCCGGCGAAAGTACCTCGAGGTGCTCAAGATGAGGGGCACGAAGCACCTCACCGGCGAGCAGGCGGTCGACATCAACCAGGCCGGCGTGACCATCCAGCCGGGATTGAGGTAGTGGGGACGACGAGGGTTCAGGGTCCAGGGTTCAGGGACGGTCGCCGTCGTCCCCTGACCCCTGACCCCTGGCCCCTCGCATCATGGCGGGGCGACGCATGTTCAAGCTGGGCATAAGGATATTCGACGACAAGCTCCAGGGGCTCCCCGAGCGGAGCTCCGCCCTCTTCATCAGCTCGCCCGGCATCGACCCGGCGCCCTTCGCCATAAGCACGCTCTGCAACGTCGCCCGCGACCAGGGCAAGGCCATCTACATCGTCAACAACAAGCCTCCGGCGTCCGTGCGGAGGGAGGCGGAGCTCCTCGGCTTCGACCTCAAGCGCCTCGAGGATGCCGGCCGGTTCGTGCTGGTCGACTCCTTTTCGGGCTTCAGCGGCCAGCCCTCGGGCGAGCGCTTCGTCGTGCGGGACCCGTCGAACATCGACCAGGTGCTCGAGACCGTCGAGCGCGCCGGCACCGACCGTTCCTTCGTGCTCCTCGACAGCATGTCCTCGTTCCTGGACATGCACCAGAACGGCCTCGAGGACATCCTGCGCCTTGCGGGCAGCCTGCGGAAGAAGGCGAGCGTCATGGTGCTTTTCTCGACCTGGGGCTACGACCCCGAGGTCGTCAGGAAGGCCAAATCGGAGTTCGAGGCGGTGCTGTCGCTCCGGCCGGTGGAGGAAGGCTCCATGATGCGCCAGTTCCTCTTTGCCGAGCGCATCGGCGCCGAGCAGTACGGGAAGCTCGCCGTTCCCGTCAAGGTGCTCCGGCCGGGCGGCGTGCGCGTCTTCTTCCCCAAGGTGCTCATCACCGGGCCGCACCGCTCCGGCAAGTCGACGATGGTCCGGGCGATGTCCACCTCCGCCGTCTCGGTCGACAGGATGGGCACCACCGTCGCGATGGACTACGGCTACCTCGACTACAAGGGCTTCGCCTGCGACCTCTACGGCACGCCCGGGCAGGAGCCCTTCGACCCGATACTCGGGATACTGGCCGAGGAGGCCGTGGCCGTGGTGCTCGTGGTGAACGCCTCGGACCCGCGCACCTTCGAGCGCGCCAAGACGATGCTTCTGCGGACCAAGGCGAGGACCATGCCCCTTCTGGTCGCCGCCAACTATTCGGACGGGGAGCAGGCGCTCGCGCCCGGGGAGATCCGCCGCCTGCTCGAGCTTCCCGAGGATGTGCCGGTGATACCGACGGTGGCAATCGACAAGAAGGGCGTGCCGGAGCTTCTGGACGCGCTGATTTACAAGCTGACGGGAGTGGCGCTAGCCGAGTGCAGGAAGGAGGAGGGAAAGCAATGATGGCCCAGAGGTCCAAGACCGGCATAGACGGAATAGATGCGGCCCTGGACGGGGGGGTGCGCTCCGGCTCGTTCTGCATCATCTCCGGGCCATCGCTCTCCGGGCGGGAGCTCCTGGCCCAGCAGTTCTTCTTCACGGGGGTGGCCTCCGAGGAGGCGGGCACGTTCCTGACCACGAAGGAGTTCATGGCCGACGTCGTCGCCCAGATGGCCGAGCGGGGCATGGACGTCTCCAAGTATCCCGGGAAGTTCGTGTTCGTCGATTCCTACTCTCCGCAGTCCGACCCGTCCCTGCAGGACACCCAGAGCGTCAAGTACGTCGCCTCCGTGGCGGACTTTGCCAAGCTCAGCAACACCATCATCACCTCGATGACCGAGTTCGTCGGCAAGGGCGTGTTCCAGCAGAGGCTCGTGGTCGATTCCATAGACACCGTGCTCATGTACGTGTCGGCCGCCGGCGTCTACCGGTTCCTGTCGTACCTGCGGGCCAAGGTCAAGGGCCTGAAGGCCGTGAGCTTCCTGCTCATCCAGCCGGACCTGCACGACGAGAAGGACGTCAAGACGATAATGCAGCTTGCCGACGTGCTCATCGACATGGACCCCAACAGCGGACTGCTCTCGGTGGCGCAGACGGGGAGCCCCAAGCAGATATTCCGCTACAAGATAGGCGAAAAGGGGATCGAGGTGTGGAAGAGCGAATAGGGCGCAAGGCGCAGGGCGCGAGGCGCAAGGGCTGAGGCGCAAGGGGCAAGGGTCGAGGGGCAAGGGGCAAGGCGCCTGCGGGCTGGTCGGCGGTTTGTTTCCAGTTCCACTCTTCATTTCCAGCCGTGAAGAGGGGGCGCAGCGGGAAGACATCTAGCTATGCCACGTGCGCTTTGCGCCCTTGCGCCTTGCGCCTTGAACCTTGCGCCCTGCGCCCTGCGCCTTGCCTTCTCACGGTTCCGGCCGCTCGAATTTTTTGGAAATCATGAGCTGGTTTATCATCTGGCTCGCGCTGAAGAGCATCAGCTGGCGCATCCACTGAGACGCCTCGGGCGAGTAGACTATCTCCTGCACGACGTCGGGCGCCACCTGGTGGAGCTTGTTCTGGTCGTCGATGAAGAAGGCCATTCCTTCGGTGAAAAGGACGACGGCGTCCTTGTAGACGCGCTGGCCCGGCGTTTTGGATTTCTTGCAGTCGTCGTCGCGCAGGACGAGCCGCTCGGCCCGGAGGTACTTCGTAAGCAGCAGCTCGGGGTTCTTGCGCACCTCGTCGAGTATCCTGTCCAGTCCGTCGGGCATGATGCACTACCGAGCCTACGGTAGACGCAGGGGCTATTTATGCGTTTTTACCGGCCGGTGAACCGGTGAGCCGGTAAACCGGTGAACCGGTGATGCGCTTCGTCGTTCGTCCCCGGTTTACCGGTTTACCCGTCTTTTCAGCTCTTCGAGCGTATCATCGTGAGAAGCATCTTGAAGCGCTTCACGGCCTGCAGGGCATGGGGCTTCCCGGCCGGCAGGATGATTATGTCGTCCTTTTTCACGATCTGGGGCACGCCGGAGATGGTTATCTCCGCCTCGCCGTCCATGATGTGCACCAGCGCGTCGAAGGGCGCGGTGTGCTCGCTCAATCCCTGGCCCTTGTCGAAAGCGAAGAGCGTCACGGTACCGGTCTTGCGGCGGATTATCTCCCGGCTGACGATCGCGCCCTTCTGGTAGCTCACGAGGTCCGACGAGGGCGCCGCCTGCGCCACTATGTGGTCCTTCTGCACGGATTTCTTCGCCATGCGTTCAACCCCTTTCCGGGGCACCCGATGGGATGGCAGGATATCAACCCTGGCACGAATCACGTGCATAATCAGGGAAAAGCTTAATCTGCAAAAGGGGGATTTCCAACCCCTTGGAGGCATCGTGTTGGCCGATATAATCAAAGAAGGAGAGATCGCCCCCGACTTCACGCTGGATGACCAGGAAGGGAAGCCCTTCCATCTTGCCGATTTCAAGGGCAGGAACGTGCTCCTTTCGTTCCACCCGCTGGCCTGGACGGGGGTGTGCACGAAGCAGATGAAATCCCTGGAGAAGCACCAGGCCGAGTTCCGGAAGCTCGACACGGTCGCGGTCGGTGTGAGCGTGGACAGCTCGCCCAGCAAGAAGGCCTGGGCGAAGGACATGGTCGTGAAGAAGACGCGCCTGCTTTCCGATTTCTGGCCCCACGGGGAGTTGGCGGACAAACTGGGCATCTTCCTTCCGGAGGACGGCATCTCGGGACGCGCGAACATCCTCATCGGACGGGATGGAAAGGTCGCCTGGTCCAAGGTCTACGGGATGGGGGAGCTGCCGGACATCGACGAGGTCATTGACCGGATAAGGAAGAAGTACGAGCCGCCGAAGACCCCCGGCGGGGAGTGAGCCAACCGGAGGATTTGGCATGGATGTCGTATCGGCGATCGAGGCGCGGCGGGCCTACCGCTCGCTGGACCCGGTGGAGATAACCGACGAGATGGCGAAGGAGCTGGCCCGGTGCGCGAACCTCGCGGCCTCGTGCGCCAACTTCCAGCCGGAGCGCTACGTCTTCGTCTACTCAAAGGAGATGCTCGAGAAGATGAAGCCCGTCTTCGACAAGGGAAACAAGTGGTGCTGGGCCGCGTCGATGATGATAGTGGTCTTTTCGGAAAAGTCGCTGGACTGCACCTCGCCCGACCGCGAGTGGTACCTCTTCGACACGGGGATGGCGACGGCCCACCTCATCCTGCGCGCCGTCGAGATGGGCCTCGTGGCGCACCCCATCTCGGGCTTCAACGCGCAGATGACCAAGGATATCCTGGGAATCCCGGCCAACATGACGGTCATCGCCATGGTGCTCGTCGGGAAGAAGTCCCCGAACCTGAACCCGGACCTCTCTCCCAAGCAAATAGAACGGGAATCCAGGCGCCCCGACCGGTACCCGCTCGAGAAGTTCGCCTTCAAGGACCGCTACGAGGGCAAGTTCGGATGAGCGTGGTCCGGAGGATCCTCGAGGGCCCCGATCTCCCGGGCGTGCTCGGGCGCATCGTGCGAAGCGGCGCCGGGCCCGTCTCCGTCGAGAAGAAGCTCTGCCTGAACTTCCGCTGGAAACGGAGTTGCACCATCTGCGCCGACCTGTGCCCCGGCTCCGCCATCGAACTTGACGGCCTGAAGATAGATCCCGCAGGGTGCATTGCCTGCGGCGTGTGCGAGCCGGCCTGCCCCGCCGGCGCCCTCCGGTTCGAGGGTCGGCAGCGCCCGGCGCTCCTCGAGGACATCGGCCGCGCGCTGGACAAGGGCGATGTGGTGCGGTTCGCCTGCGACCGCTGCGGCGGGGCTCTCGGCAAGACCAGGCGGGTCGAGGGCGCGGTGGCCGTCCCGTGCCTTGCCCTGCTGGACGAGGCGCACCTGCTCGAGTGCCACGCGCGGGGCGCCCGGGAGGTCCGGCTCGTCGGCTGCAGCCCCCGTTGCAGGTTCCGGCGGGGCCGGCAGATCTATCGGCAGACGGAGCGCCTCGCCGGGGAGCTCCGGAATGCGCTGGTCCTGAAAAGGCTCCCCCGCCGGGCCGGTATGCGGAAGTCAGCCGCGCCGGACGCCGCCCCCGAAGGTCCTGACCGCCGGGCGTTCATCGCCGACGCCGGGCGCGAGCTTCTCCGGGCGGCCTATCCGCCGGACGCCCCCGTGGAAAAGCCGGAGCGCTGGACCTGGGTCCACCGCCTGCCGGAGAGGAGGGAGCGGTTGCTGGCGCTCGTTGAAGGGCCCGCCGCCGGCGATCATTCCCTCAAGCGCTCCGCCGGGATGCAGTATTGCGCCATCGGGGCCGACGGCGCCCTCTGCTCCATGTGCGGCGCCTGCGGCGCCCTGTGCCCCACGGGCGCCATCGGCACGGTCGAGCTCGACGATTCGTCGGCCCTCTACTTCAACGCCGGCTGGTGCACCGGCTGCCTGCTCTGCGTCCGGGCCTGCCCGGAGAAAGCCCTCCGGGCCGGCGACCGGGTGGACCCGGCCTCTCTCGCCGGGAAGGGCGCCGTCCTGCTCAGGCTCGGCGTGTCCAGGTGCGAAAGATGCGGCGGGCGGTACATCCCGGGCCGGACGGGCGGGGAGTGCCCTGTTTGCCGCAAGCACAGCGCGGCGCGGGGGCCTCCCGTCGAGGGATTCCCCGCTGGAAATAATCAAAATATCTAAATACCCCGAACGGATTGCGCCGATAAGGTGAGTATCTGGCTGACGTAGCCTCCCTTGGAATGCCGTTCATATTCCTGCTCCTGCTCACGTTCGGGCTGGTGCTGGCCGTTCTCGGCGCATTCCTCATCGTGTTCTCGCGGGGCAAGCCGCGCATATACGGCACCGGCTTTCTCGGCTGCGGCCTGGTCGTGGTCCTGGCCCTGGTGGCCGCAATATTAAACGGCTCCCTGCTCTCCGGCCAGAACATCGTCATGGACATCATCGTGCCCGGGCTGATCTACACGATAGCCTTCGCCGTCGGGGCGGTGCTGGCCCTCCTGCCGTTCCTATTCGCCGCCATCAGGTCCTAGACTGGTGCTCCCATGCCCGTAGAACTGGACGCCGGCAACCTCAGCATAACCTGCAGCGCGGAGACGAAGTGGGGTGCCGTGGCGGGGGCGGCGCGCAAGGCAGGTTTCATCGTCCCGGTCCAGCCGCTCTCCGAAAGGGACACGGCGGCCGAGTGGCTCATGGAGGACCGGCCCTCGATGGGCTCGCTGAAGTACGGCACGCCCGCCTCGGCGGTCCGGAGCCTCCGTCTCGTGGCCGGCTCGGGCGCGTCCATAGTGACGGGCTACCCGGCGCTCTCGGATTTCGCATCGGGCTCGAACATCGGCGCGATGCTCCCGGGCACGGGCGCCGAGTTCGCCCGCCTCAAGAGCGCCGCGTTCAAGCTCGTCCCCCTCGGCGAGCTCCGGGCCCTGCACTTCTCCGTTCCGGCCGCCGGGCTCCTTCCGTTCGTCGAGGCGGCGCTCGGGGCCGTCCCGGCGCTTTACCACGCGGATTTCAGCGCCGCCGGGGCCGAGGCGGTCGCCAGGTTCATCGTCGAGGGCGACGCGGCCGTGTGCGCCATTGCCGAAGCGAGGCTCAGGGAGGTTGCGGCGGCGACGGGAGCGCGCCCCGCGGAGCCCCGGTCCCCCTACGAGACGGCCGCGGGCGCCGGCGAGTGGCGCCTGCCGCTTTGTGCGCTCGCCGGGGCGGCGGAGGCTCTGGCGGTCCCGGGCGGCTACGCCGGCATCGTCGAGGGCGGCCTCGTCCGCCTCAGGGCCTCCCCCTCCGCCGAGCTGGCCAAGGCCTGGGCGGAGAAGGGCTACGTGGACATTCACGGCGCTTTCGCGCCCGGAGAGAGCGCCGCGCTCGCCGCGCGCGTGAAGCAGGCCTTCGACCCCGACGGGAAGCTGCACCCGAAGGGCGCCCTCGCCGGGGCCCTTTCCGGCCTCGAGGAGGCTCCCGCCCCCCCGCTCATCGACATCCAGCCCGGCATGACGGACGCCCAGAAGCACGAGCTCGTCGAGCTCATCGGCGCGTCCGGCGTCTCGTTCGAGGAGTACGACCGCCTCGTGTACGCGCACGACCTGGCCCCCCTCCCGCGCGAGGTCGAGGTGGCATTCAAGCGGATCGCCGACGCGGTCGTGCTCGTCCGGGGGGCCGGCGACGCCGTCAAGCTCGTCAACTACGCCACGGACAACGGCATCGCGCTCGTCCCCCGCGGGGGCGCCTCCTGGGGCTTCGGCGGGTGCGTCCCGGTGAAGGGCGGCATCGTGGCCGACCTGAGCTTCATGATGGGCATCGAGGTCCTCGAGGGCGAGCGCCTCGCCGTCTGCGAGCCCGGCGCGACCTGGAAGCAGGTGATCGCCGCCGCCGGGAAGAAGGGCCTGACCGTCGGCGCCTATCCCGGCTCGAGCCCCGTGGCGACGGTGGCGGGCTGGCTCAGCACCAACGGCGCCGGGCTGTGCTCCTACAAATACGGCACGGCCTGCGAGCAGGTGGCCTGGGTGGAGGCGGTGATGAACGACGGCGGCGTGGTCTGCACCCGCCGGGCCCCGTTCAACCTCGGGGCCGTCTTCGCCGGCGCCGAGGGCACCCTGGGCATCATCACGAAGGTGGCGGTGAGGCTCCGGGCGCTCGCCCCGGTCACCCGCCCGCTCGCCTACGCGATGGATTCGACGGAGGCGCTCTCCGGGCCGCTTCTGGCGCTCACCCGAAGCCCGGCCAGCCCCCTGCACATCGCCGTGTTCGACGGCGCGCACTTCCGCTACCAGAGGCTCCTGGGCAGGCACGCCCCCGATGTCGGCGGGATGCTCTTCGTCGTCCTCGAGGGGACCGGCGGGACGGTCGCCGCCGAGGAGAAACTGGTCGACGCGCTCATGGAGAAGCAAGGCGCGCGCAAGCTCCCGCACGACGTGGCGGAGCACGAGTGGGAGGAGCGGTGCTACGAGCTTAGGGCCAGGCGGCTGGGCCCCGGCGGGGTGCTGGGCGAGGCCGTCATCCCCGTGCGCGAGCTTGGCGTCGTGGCGCGCGAGGTCCAGGCCGTGGCGCTGGAGCTCGGGATGCTGTCGTCGATAAACGGCGTGCTGGTCGACCGCAACACGATAGCGCTCATGCCCTACTTCCTGACGGACGAGCGCGCCATGCTCCGGAGCCTCGGGGGCGCCATGGGCTTCGTGAAAAAGATCGTGGATATCGGCATCGCCCACGGCGGCCGACCCTCGGGGCTGGGCATATTCTTCGCCGGCAACATGGACAAGCTCCACGACGTCGAGACCGCGACGCTCCTGTCGGACCTGAAGGGCGCCATGGACCCGCACTCCATCATCAACCCGGGCAAGCACACCGAGATGGGCACGCGCTTCGGGCTGGCCCTGCCCCCCTTCATAGTGGACATCGGCATGGCCTTGATGGCCGTCATCAAGCGGGGGATGCCCGACCGCCTGCCCGAGGGAGACGAGCTCAAGGAGCGGCTCAAGGGGGCGCACGAATGACCGGGATGCCGGACATAGAGGTGGACCTCTACGCCTGCCTCCAGTGCGGCTACTGCCGGAACGCCTGCCCCGTCTACTCCGAGCTCGGCTGGGAGTCCAACACGCCACGCGGGAAGCTCTACATGATGAGGCAGTTCCTCGACTACACGCCGGCGGACCTGCTCACCGGGGCCAACGCGAAGCTCGGGCGCAAGTTCTTCGAGGCCCTCTACCGCTCCTGCACCACCTGCGGCGCCTGCCAGGAGGTCTGCCACGTGAACATCAAGCTCCCCGAGATATGGGAGCAGCTCCGCGAGTGGCTGGTCGACGAGGGCTTCGAGCCCTTCCCGGGCCACAGGGCGATGGCCGACGGGATACGGGACCTTAGAAACCCCTTCGGGGCGTCAATAGAGAAGCGCCTGGAGTGGGTCGTGGACGAGAAGTTCCCCCAAAACGCCGAGATCGTCTACTTCGTCGGCTGCAACATCTCCTACAACTTCTTCAAGCTCGCCTCGGCGACCGTGAAGATACTCCAGAAGGCGGGCGTGAACTTCACCGTGATGGGCCCGGACGAGTGGTGCTGCGGGGACCCGCTGGCGCTCACCGGGCAGATGGAGGAGTTCTCGAAGCTCGCCAACCACAACATCAACGCCATCGAGGGTCGGGGGGCCACGCGCATGGTCACCGGGTGCGCCGGGTGCTACCGGACGTTCAAGCACATCTACCCGCACCGGGTCGGCAAGGGCTCGTTCGAGGTGCTCCACATCTCGGAGCTTCTCTCGGAGCTCCTCGACCAGGGCAAGCTCAAGCTGGCAAAGCCCGTCAAGGGCAAGTTCATCTACCACGACCCCTGCGAGCTCGCCCGCCTCGGGGGGGTCTACGATGCGCCCCGCAAGGTGCTCGAGAACATCCCGGGCGTCGGGAAGCTTCTGGAGTTCGACGACAACCGGCGGATGTCCCGGTGCTGCGGAGGCGGGGGCGGCCTCAAGGCCATCGCGAACGACACAACCCTTCGCATCGGCGGGAAGAAGGCGGACATGGCGTTCGAGGCCGGCGCCGACAACATGGTCTCCTGCTGCCCGAGCTGCAAGTTCAACCTCAACCAGTCCACCATAGAGAGGAAGAAGTGGTACAAGGAGAAGCGGCCCGATGTCAAGTTCAAACTGGAGATGCAAGACATCGTGGAGCTCGTGGCGAAGAGCGTCGAGTGATTCAGTAGAAGCCCAAAATCTTCTTGCAGGTAAGCGCCTTGCGGATTCCGCCCTCGCCGATGAGGAGCATGGCGAGCCCCACCAGCGCGTCGGACCACATCCACCAGTCGGCGAGATTCTTGGTGTGGAGGGAGTTTACGAGGACCTCGCCGACCTCGGTCCGCCACATGCGCTCGTAATCGGACAGCGGGCCCTTTCCCTTCACGAACGCGGCGGCCGCCCGGCCGGCGGCCCGTCCGCAGACGACAGCGATGGGTATGCCGCCCCCGTTGGAGGCCATGACCTGCCCGGCGGCGTCGCCGACAAGCAGGACATTGCCAGAGACCGTCTCCCGCACCGGCCCCGAGGCGGGGACTATTCCCGAGGTCTCCAGCGAGGGTTTTGCGGAGACGCCCCTCTCGGCCATGAATGAGTCCAGTCGCTCCCGGAGCGTACGCCCCTTCTTCATCGGCGGAAGGCCCAGCCCGATGTTTCCCCCGTCCTTCTTGGGTATCACCCAGGCGTAGCCTCCCGGGGCCACCCGGCCGAAGTACATCTCGACGGTGTCGCCGAAGTCGCCGGGCACGGTGTACTGGAGGCAGGGGCACTGGAGCCGGGGGCCGCTCATCATCGCGCTCCGCCGGACCGTGGAAAGCGGACCGTCGGCCCCGACGACCACGCGGGCGCGCACCGGGCCGGCGTCGGTCTCCACCACGTCCCCCTTGACGCCCGAAACCCGCGTCCTGACGCGCAGGACGGCCCCGGCCTTCTCCGCCAGCCCCGCCAGGTGCTGGTCGTACTTTTCCCTGTAAAGCGACAATCCGTCGAAGTCCAGGACGTAGCGCTTCCCTGCCGGCGAGACCACCGCCATTTTCGACAACATCCGGGATATGCAGGAGGCCGGAATGTCGAATAGGCCCTCCACGTCCTCGGCATCGGGCATTATCTCCCTGAGAGTGGAGGGCGACGGCAGGAACTCCCCGCATTCGAACGGCACGCCCACGATGTCGCGCTTTTCAAGAAGCAGCGTCCGGGCCCCGCCCTCCGAGGCAAAGCGCGCCGCGGCGCTTCCGGCCGGCCCGGCGCCCGCCACGACCACGTCGAAATCCTCCATCTAGCCCCCGCTCCCCCGGCTAGCTCGTCCTGTCCAGGACATACCGTGTTATGTCCTCGAGCAGGGCCTTGTACGGGGACGCCTTGACAGGCACGAGCTCCTCCCGGGCCTCGGCCGAGAAGGCGGCGGCCCGGGCGCGGGCGTACTCGAACGACCCCGTGCGCTCCAGTATCTTGACCATCCCCCGGATGGACGCGCCCTTGGCCGATCCGGACAGGAAAGTTTCCAGCCGGCGCCGGTCCTTCAACGGCGCCCTCGAAAGGGCGTGCACCACCGGCAGCGTCGCCTTCCCGCCGAGGATGTCCCCGCCGGAGGGCTTGCCGGTCTCGCCGTCCAGCGAGAAGTCCAGGCAGTCGTCGATTATCTGGAAAGCCGTGCCGATGGCGTGGCCGAACCTGCGGAGCCTCTCCCTCTCCACGAGCGATGCCCCGACCGCGAGCGCGCCGGCCTCCATGCCGGCCCCCATGAGCGTCCCCGTCTTGCGCCCGTTGATAGCTATGCAAAGCTCCTCGGTGAGCTCCCGCCAGGGCGTGGCCTGGAGCATCTCCGCCTCCGCAAGCTCCCGGCAGGCCTGGGCCGTGACCGCTATGACCTCGGGGCCGTAGCGCGAGCAGAGGCCGAACGCCTGCGAGAAAAGGAAGTCCCCGGCCACGAGCGCAGCCTTGAGCCCGAACTTGCGGTGGGCCGCCGGGCGCCCCCGCCTGGTGTCGCTCCCGTCCATTATGTCGTCGTGGATGAGGGTGGCGGTGTGGATCATCTCCACCGCCGCGGCCATGGGTATGATGGCCCCGGCCTCCTTCCCGCCGGCCACGTAGTAGGCGGCGATGCCCATCGCCGGCCGGAGGCGCTTGCCGCCAGCCGAGAGGACGTACATCGAAACCTCTTGCAGGACTGCGCTGTCGGAGGCGACGCTCCGCGTCATCATCTCCTCGACCAGCCGCATCTCGGCGGCGATGGGCTGCAGGTTCAGGCCCTTCGTCATTGCGCTCAAGGGCAATGGTCCGGTATTTGATAAACCTTAGGGAGGGCCTCCGTCAATTATTTCTATTAGTGCCCTGTTATGGGGGCTCATGCGGCTCAGGATGTTCGTGGCGGTCGCGGCGCTCCTTCTGGCGGCGCTCGTGTCGCCCGCAGCTGGGGAGCCTCGGGCGGCGCCTCCCTCGACGGGCACGGTCGAGGAATCGGGCTACTGCTCGAACCCCACCGTGGATGCGTCGAAGGCCAAGTGGGAGAAGACCTACGACTGGTCAAACCTTACGATTCTCGAGGTCAAGTTCACGCTCGCCTGGACCGACGACGAGGGCTCGAGGTCCAGGCCGGACGCATTCAAGGTCACGATTTCCGACGGCGGGCAAGGCCAGGCCTCCGGGAGCGGCAGCGGGGGCAGCATAGAGGCGGCGGCGCCCTCCTCGGGCGGCCCGTACAACGGCACCTGGACCGTGACCGTGGAATGCACCGCGGCCGGCTCCACGCCGGTCGGCCCCATCGGCGTGATATCCCAGACCGACCCGGGGAACTCCTGGTCGTTCAAGCTCGAGTACACCTACAACACGCCTTCGGCCGGCGGCCCGCACGGGATGCCCGCCAACGTCCGCGAGGTGCTCTCCTCGCCGATATTCTGGGCCCACATCGTGCTCATGGTCTTCTCCTCTTATGGCTTCGGTGTGGTGGGGCTGCTTGCCGGAGTCTACCTCGTGACGAGGTCCCGGTGGGCGGATTCCGCAAGCCGGCTCAAGCGCGCTCTAGCCAGCCCCAGGCCCTACCGGTCGCTTTCGCCTCATGTCTGGTTCGCCTTCTTCCTCGCCTCCGTCCCCATCGGCATGTGGGTGGCGGGCAAGTTCTACGGGTGGGAGCACGCCTGGTCCGGGTTCCCATTGATATGGCAGGCGGATTTCTGGACCCTCAAGAACGCCGACAACACGGCCACGATAGCGCTGGTGCTCTGGGCCATCCCGATGTGGCTCAACCGGGGCGACATCCTCACGCGCAAGCCCCACTTCCGCTGGCTGCGCTGGTCAGGCTTCCTGAAGAGGGTGGCGGAGCGCGCGCCCCCGCCCCGCTTCTCCGACCGGGAGATGGCCCTCATATACTTCTTCCTGGGCCTCATGGTGTTCTCGATGTTCATGGCCCAGTCGCACGGGGGCGGCTGAGCCGCCGCCCCGGGGCGCCTCCCGGTAGCCCGCCGGGGCGCTTCCCAAAAGGATTATCAACGACAATCCAATCACGTGGGAAGCCGGACCGGGCTGCCCATGACGCTGATGGCGAGTTTCTGGAAGCACATGGAGGCGCTGCGCTCCTGCATCTTCCGGATAGCGATAGCCGTCGGCGCGATAACGCTCTTTTCGTTCATATTTGACATACGGACCGTCCAACTTTTCGGCGTGGCGGTCCCCCTTCCCTACCCGGACATATACATGACGGTCTCGACGCGGGTGTTCCTGCAGATAAAGCACGACCTTCTGCCCCCGACAGTGAAGCTCGTCTCCCTCACGCCCTGGGCCGCCATGATGATACAGTTCCAGATAAGCCTCGCGATGGGCATCATCCTCGGAATGCCCGTGATAGTGTACGAGGTCGGCAGGTTCCTGGGGCCGGCGCTCAGGCGGCGTGAGAGGCGCCTCATCCTCCGGATGGTGGTGCCCGCCACGGCGCTCTTCGTGCTGGGGGTGCTCTTCGCCTACCTTCTCATCATCCCGTTCTCGATATCCTTCCTCTACGATTTCGCCTTCGCCATGGGCATCGAGCAGTACTTCAGCGTCGAGGACTTCTTCTCCTTCGTCATGATGTTCATGCTCGCTTTCGGCGTGGTCTTCGAGCTGCCGGTCATTATGGTCGGCCTGTCCTCGACGGGCCTGGTCTCGCCGGACTTCTGGAAGGAGCACTGGCGCTGGGCGGTCCTGCTCACGCTCGTGTTCGCCGCGGTCATCACGCCCGACGGGACGGGCATCACGATGTTCCTGGTCGCCGTGCCGATGCTGGTCCTGTACCTCACTGGGTACGTGATCTCGAAGAGCCAAAACAGGCTCCGCGCGGTGGGCGTCCTGCTTGCGGCGGTCGGGCTCGCGGCTTTCCTGCTGGCAGGGCCGCTCGCCCTCTTCGGGCTCCTGCCGGGCGGCCCCGACATCGTTTCCTTCGGCCTGCACCTCAGGTTCGCGTCGGCGGCGGGCGCCGCCACGTTCATCATCGGGCTCCTGCTGGCGGCGGCCTCCTTCGGGAATGCGGGCGAGGAAAGGGATTCGGCGAAACGTTGAAATAGTGGATGTGGGATAGAATAGTACAAAGGTGATATAAGTTGGCATTCGGCCTGGGCGGCCCGGAAATCGTGGTCATAATCCTCATCATAGTCATACTGTTCTTCGGCGCCAAGAAGATACCCGAGCTGGCGAAGGGCCTCGGCCGGGCCATGGGCGAGTTCAAGCGCGGCCGTGCCGAGGTCGAGGACGAGATGAAGAAGGCGCCTCCCCCGAAGACGGCTCCCGCGGCGCCCTCCGAGGACCTCGTCAAGGCGGCCAGAGCCCTGGGCATCGAGACCGAGGGCAAGACCGAATCCGAGCTCAAGGAAGAGATTGCGAAGGCGATGAAAAAGTGAGCCATGCCAGGACCTGGGCGATGGCCTCCCGCGCCCCCTTCTTCGTAGCGGTCATAATGCCCTCGCTGATCGGCGGGGCCGTCGCGTACTACCACGGGAAATTCGATCTGCTGCTGTTCCTTGTCGTCGTCATCGGCATGATCCTGGCGCACGCAGGCACGAACATCATCAACGACTACTTTGACTTCCAAAGCGGCGCCGACATCGGCAACCTCAACCGCACGCCTTTCAGCGGCGGGAGCCCCTTCCTTCCCGACGGGACGCTGCGCCCCAGAAGCGTGCTCGCCGCCGGGCTCCTGTGCTTCGCGCTGGGAGGGCTCATCGCGCTGTACCTGGCCTGGCGGGCCGGCTGGCCCGTGCTGGTTCTTGCCGGGGCCGGCGGGTTCATAGGCTACTTCTACACCGCCCCGCCCCTCCGGCTGGGCTACCGCGGCGTCGGGGAGCTTGCCACCGGGCTCGCGATGGGCCCGCTCACCGTCGTCGGCGTCTATTACGTCCTCTCGGGCACGCTGGCCCTCGAGCCGGTGGTCGCCTCGCTCCCCATCGGGATACTGGTAGCCACCATCCTCTATGTCAACGAGGTCCCCGACTACGAGGCGGACAGGCGGGCGGGCAAGCGGCACCTGGTCGTCCGGCTCGGAAAGGAGAGGGCCGTGAGGCTCATCCCGGCGCTCTTTGCGCTCAACTATGCGGCCGTGGTCATTGGCGTCGCACTGCGGATATTGCCCGCCTGGACCCTGATATCGCTCGCGACGCTCCCGGTGGCCCTGAACATCGTGGCCGTGGCCGGCAGGAACTACGACGACACCCCGAAATACATCCCGGCGCAGGCGAGGACGATACTCGTGCACTCGGCCACGGGGCTTCTCATGACGGCCGGCTACCTCGTGCCCGCGATCCTCGGTTGACGCCCCGGCGCCCCGAAAGCTCCTCCAGGGCCCGGCGGCGTTCACCACGCCGCATCCTGCCCCGGGCGCGCCCCAGGGCCTCCGGGGTATTGAGGTTCACAAACGATTCGAGGCCGGGGTCCGCCCTCCGCAGGCTCCGCTCCCCCACTGCCAGTATGTCGAGATGGCGATAGGCGTCCACCGGTTTTGTCAATCCCTCGGCCAGTGCCCTCTTCATCGCCGGAAGCATCCCCTGCCTGCGGTAGACCGCGTTCAGCGGCTCGAAATACCCGCCGACGACAGGCACCGCGCCGTCCGTGCCCTGAGCCAGCTCGAACAGCATGCCGTAGAGGGCGGGCTTGATGAACGGCGCGTCGCAGGGCGCCACCGCCACGTACTCGCCCCCGGCCTCCTCGAACGCCGTGATGAGCCCGCCCAGCGGCCCGATATCGGCGAAACGGTCCTCGACGAACCTGGCATGCGGCGGGGGCCTCGACCTGTAGGCCTGTTGCCCGTTCCTGCTCGAGATGGATATGATCGTCTCATCCACGACCGGGCGCAGGCCGTCCGCGACCCGGCGGACCAGGGGCTTGCCGCCAAGCCTGGCAAGCCCCTTGTCCCGGCCGAATCTTGAGCTTTTTCCGCCGGCAAGAATCACCGCGGAACGCATCATCGACCGAAAGCGTTATCGGCGAATAAATATATTCCGACGGGACAGGCCGGCACGTCCGTTCCAGGGTCCAGGGGCAGGGGACACGGCCGTCGATGCCGGCGGGCGCTTGACTGTACGGAGGGTGAGGGCATGATGCTGGGAGTGTACGGCCACTCGAACAGCGGGAAGACGACGCTTGTGGTGGAACTGGTGGGGCGATTGGTGAAAAAGGGCTACCGCGTGGCGACGGCCAAGCACATTTACGAACCGGGCTTCACCATCGACGAGGCCGGCACGGACACCTATCGCCACGGGAAGGCGGGGGCGGGGCTTGTCGCGGCCGTCTCCGGCTCGGAGACCGCGTTCATCGTCAGGCATCGGGGGGATCTGCAGGAGGTCCTCGGCAATATTAGGAGCCTCGGCGCGTTCGACGTGATCCTGGTCGAGGGTTTCAAGAAATCGCCCCTGCCGAAGGTCAAGGTCGGCAGGATCAGGACCGAACCGAACACCGTCTTCGAATACTCCTCCGGAGAGGATATGGGCAAATTGATGAGCTACATCGAACGCCGCGTCGGCATGGAGAGGATACTCTCAAGGCTGCCGGGGCTGAACTGCGGCAGATGCGGGACCGGATGCGAGGGCTTGGCGGCCCGGATATCCGAAAAGAGGGCCGCCTGCGAGGATTGCCCGCACTTTTCCGAAAAGCGGGTCTTTATCAAACTCGACGGCCGGGAAATCCCGATGGGGAAGTTCGCAAGGGACGCCGTTTCCGGCACCCTCCTGGGCCTGTGTTCCTCCCTCAAGGGGCTGGAGAAGCTCCGGAAGGCCCGGGCGGGGAGCATCGAGGTCTCCATCACCACCGGGAAAACCTGACACCCGGCGCCGGAGCGGAGCCGTTCAGGGCCCCTGTCCATCGGCGATTCTCGCTATCTCCCTCTTGAGCTCCTCGTCGGTCTTTCCCGCCGTCTCGATGCCCAGCGCCCGGGCGGCCTTGACGATCCGGCTTTCCTGCTGCACGTCCTCGCCGGGCCCCTTGAGCTCCACCGCAAGGGCACCCGGCTTTGCCGCGGCCGCCGGCCTCCCGGCGGGGGCTCCGGCCGCCCCGTCCTCTCCCGAGTCCCCGGCGCTGATTTGCCTTTCCAGCTCCGTCCGGCCCCGCTGGAACTCACCCATCGCCCGGCCCAGGCCCTTCGCGAGCTCGGGGAGCTTCTTGCCCCCGAAGAAGAGGAAGAGCGCCGCCAAGAGGAGGATGAGCACCTCCGTGCCTCCCAGCCCGAAAGCCATGCAAACCGCACCCGGTCCGTTGGACCCGCAGGGTGAGTAGGCGGCCCGGGATATTTAAAAGCATTGGAAATTGAAAAAGGGCAGCGGGGAGGGAAGGGGCAGCGGGCAACGGTGAAAGAACACCGCTGCCCGCTGCCCACTGCCCGTTGCCCAGTCCTTTTTCACGGTATCAGCACGCCCGCCGCCCGCACGGCCAGGTCGATGAACGGCTGCGGGTAGAGCCCCACGAGAACGACCGCGGCCAGCGCGATGGCCAGGACGGCCGTGTACGGCCCGGCTCCGGGAGCGGTCCCGGGCGCCTCCACCGTCGGCTCCTCGACGTACATGTACTTGATGACGCGGGCGTAGTAGTAGAGCGAGAGCGCGCTGTTGAGCACGCCGGCGAGCGCCAGCCACACGCCCCACCGGCCGGCCTCCACGGCGCCCGAGAACAGCACGAACTTGCTCCAGAAGCCCGCCAGAGGCGGTATCCCGGCGAGCGAGAGAAGGAACACGGCCATGCAGAACGCCACGAACGGGGCCCGCCTGCTCAGGCCCTTGTAGGCGTCGAGCTTCTCCGAGGCGAGGAGTTGCGCCACCGCGGCCACGGCGATGAAGGCGCCCCCTTTCATGAAGGCGTGGGTGAGCACGTGCAGGAGACCGCCCGCGAGCGCCGTCTTCGTTCCGACGGCGATGGCGATGAGGATGTAGCCCGACTGGGCTATCGACGAGTAGGCGAGCATCCGTTTGACGGAGGTCTGGGACAGCGCGGCGATGTTGCCGACGGTCATCGTCAGCACCGAGACGACGGCCAGGGCGAAGGAGAGGTCGGCCTTGGCGGCGAGGAGGCCCACGAGGAAGACCTTGAACGCCGCGGCGAAGGCCATCTTCTTGGAGCCGGCCGCGAGAAGCACCGACACCGGCGACGGGGAGCCCTCGTACACGTCGGGCGCCCACATGTGGAAGGGAACCGCGGCCATCTTGAAGCCGAACCCGGCGATGACCATCGAGAGGCCGATGATGGTCGCGGGCTCCCAGGCGGCCTCGCCCATCCGTTGCGAGAGCCGGGCGATGTCGAGCGTCCCCGAGACGCCGTAGAGGATGGACATGCCGTAGAGCAGGACGGCCGACGAGGTCGCCCCGATGATGAAGTACTTCATGCCGGCCTCGGCGCTCCGGCTGTCCTTCTTGCGGAACGCCGTCAGGGCGAAGGTGGATAGGCTCGCGATCTCGATTCCGATGAACAGCGGGACCAGGTTCTGGGAGGAGGCCACCACCATCATGCCGGCGGAGGCGATGAGCATCAGCGCGTAGTACTCGGCGACGTGCCTGTCCTTTTCGGTGAGGAACGCCATCGATGTCCCGACGGCGAGCAGGGCCACCGACAGGAAGACTAACTTGAAAAGGAGCGAGAACAGGTCCACCGAGAGGGCCCCGCCGGCCAACGAGGAGGACACCGGGCCGGCGAACGCCGAAAATCCCAAAAGCCTCATGTCCAGAAGCCCCATCATGCCCGAGACCAGGAAAAGGGCCAAGACGAGCGGGATGGCCGCGAGCCACCCGAGCATCCGGCGGTCCTTCACGGCGAACGAGATGCCCAGTATGAGGAACGCGAAGATGACCAGAATGAACTCGGGGGCGAGGTGGAGGTTTCCGGCGACGAGCCCGGCGAGGTCGGAGAGCGAGGCCGCCACTCAGCCACCTCCCAGAAGGCCGGCCACGGCCGAACTTGCCGCATTCGCAAGGTCCAGCACCGCCGACGGGAACAGGCCGAAGAAGACGATGAGCGCTAGGAGCACCCCGAGCGCCGCCGCCTCGTGCGCGTGCAGGTCGTCGAGGTGCCCCTTCTCATGCTCGGGGAGGTCTAATTTGAAATTGCCAAAGAGCGCCCTCTGCGCCGCCCACAGGTAGTAGGCGGCCGTGAGCGCCACCGCGCTGACGGGGAGCCACATCCAGGCGCCGAAGGCGACGAAGGCGGCGTAGAACACCATGAACTCGCTCACGAAGCTGCACAGGCCCGGGAGGCCCAGCGAGGCGAGCGAGCCCACCAGGAGCACGGCCGCGGCCGCCGGGATCTTCTGGGCGAGGCCGCCGAGGCGGGATATCTCGCGGGTGCCGGCCGAGTGGTGTATCACCCCGCACATCATGAACAGCACCGCGGTGATGAGGCCGTGGTTGAACATCTGGAACACGCCGGCGCTGATGCCTATCGGGGACAGCGTGGCGGCGCCGAGCATCACGAAGCCCATGTGGCTTATGCTCGAGTAGGCGACCATCTTCTTGAGGTCGTTTTGGGCGATGCAGACCAGGGCGCCGTAGAATATGCTGGCCACGGCGAGCACCACCATCACCGGCACGGCCGCCTCCGCGGCCGCCGGGAGGATGGGCAATGCCACCCGTATCAGGCCGTAGCCGCCCATCTTGAGGAGCAATCCGGCAAGCAGCACCGAGCCGGCGGTGGGCGCCTCGACGTGCGCGTCGGGGAGCCAGGTGTGGAAGGGGACGCTGGGCATCTTCGCCGCAAAGCCGAAGAACAACGCCGCGAAGGCGACGTACTGGAACCCGGCCGAGAGCGCCGGGGCCACACGTGAGATCTCGATGATGCTGAACGTCGCGTGGCCCAGAACGGCCTGGCACTGGAAGTACAGCCCCATGATGCCCAGGAGCATCACGACGCTCGCGACGTGGGTGTAGATGAAGAACTTGATGGCGGCGTAGTCCCTCCGGGGCCCGCCCCAGATGCCGATGAGGAAGTACATCGGTATCAGCACGACCTCCCAGAAAATGTAGAACAGGAAGAAGTCCAGCGCCATGAACACCCCGATGACCCCGACCTCCATGACGAGCATCAGGCCGAAGTACTCCTTGGGCCGGCGGCTCTCCGTCCAGGAGAACACGATCGCGAGCGACGAGAGGAGCGTCGTGAGGAAAACGAGCGGCAGGCTCAATCCGTCCACGCCCAGCGTGTAGGAGACACCGAGCGCCGGCACCCATTCGCTGTTCTCGTAGTAGTGAAGGCTCTCCGCCGACAGGTAGCCGGCCCCGGCCGGGGCCGGGTCGTACCAGACCAGCACGTACATGTAGACGGACAGCACGAGCGGCACCAGGCTGAACGCGAGCGCCAGCCACCGGGCCCAGCGGGCCGGCATGAAGAACACCGCGAGCGAGCCGGCGAGCGGGAGCACTATGAGGAGGCTCAGGAAGGGCAAATCGCTCGCTACCATCCCCATCCCTCCCACCAGTGCCAGCTGGAAAGCCCCGGCCATCCTCCCAGCAGGTCATCGAGGGCCGGCAGGGCGAACCGAAGAAGCAGAAGCAGCATGCAGATTCCCAAGACGATGCCGACGGCGTAGTGCTGGACGTTGCCCGAGGTCCATTTCCTCCAGCGGGAGCCGGCGCCCACCGCGCCGTCGCCCAGGGCGTTCACGGCCCCGTCGATGACCTTGATGTCAAAGGCGTCGCAGAGCTTGGTGAAGGCGTACACCACCTTCTCGGCAAAGCCGTAGTACAGGTGGTCGAGGTAGTATTTCTGGGTGAGCAGGGTGTGGATTGCCTTGCCTGCGCCGGCCGAGACATAGTTGGCCGGATTCGCGGAGCGGAGGTAGTAGAACAGCGCCGCCATGCCAAAGCCGATCCAGGCCACCGCCAGCGAGAGGCCCATGAGGGCGCCGGCGGTCAGGTCGAACGCCTCCTCGCCGTGCTCCCCGAAGCGGATGAACGACTGGAACTGGGGCGAGACCGGCGTGCCTATCAAGCCCGTCATGATGGAGAAGCCGGCGAGTATCACGAGCGGCACCGCCATCACATAGGGCGATTCATGGGCATGGCCCACCTCGTCGGAGCGCGGCTTGCCGGCAAACGTCATGAACCAGAGCCGGAACATGTAGAACGCCGTCATCAGCGCCGTCGCCACGGCCAGCACGAACAGCGGCCAGTTGCCCGACTTGAATACATAGAGGATTATCTCGTCCTTGCTCCAGAATCCGGACAGCGGGCCCAGGCCGGTGATGGCTATCACGCCGACAAGCATGGTGAGCGAGGTCAGCTTCATCTTCCAGTGGAGCCCGCCCATCTTGCGCATGTCGTTCGTGTCCATCGCGTGGATGACGCTCCCGGCGCCCAAAAACAGCAGCGCCTTGAAGAAGGCGTGGTTCTGCAGATGGAACATCGAGGCCGAATACCCGCCGACGCCCAAGGCGAGCATCATGTAGCCGAGCTGGCTCACCGTGGAATAGGCCAGGACGCGTTTTATATCGTTTTGGACCAGCGCCATGGAGGCCGCCAGGAACGCCGTGATGGCGCCTATCCAGGCCACCACCAGCAGGGCGTCCGGGGCGTGCTCGAACAGGAAGTACCCGCGGGCGACCAGGTACACGCCGGCGTTGACCATCGTCGCCGCGTGGATGAGGGCGCTGACGGTCGTCGGGCCCTCCATGGCGTCCGGGAGCCACACGTGCAGGGGGAATTGCGCCGACTTGCCTACCGCGCCGCCGAAGAGCAAAAGCGACATTATGGTGAGCATCGGCACGTCCAGGGCGTGCTCGCCCAGCATCGTTGCGAGCTGGGCCTGTATTTCCTGGAAGTTGAGCGTGCCGAAGTAGTTGTATATCACGACGAGGCCCACGAGGAACAGTATGTCCCCGACGCGGGTGACGAGGAAGGCCTTCTTCGCCGCCGCCGCGGCCTCGGGCTTGCGGTACCAGAACCCGATGAGCAGGTACGAGCACAGCCCCACGAGCTCCCAGAAGATGAAGAGCATGAGGAAGTTGTTGGCGATGACGAGCCCGAGCATCACACCGATGAAGAGCGATATCTCGGCGTAGTAGCGCGGCTTGCGGTCGTCGTGGGCCATGTATCCCACGGAGAATATGACGACCAGCCAGCCGATGAACGAGACCACCATGAGCATGAGGCACGTGAGGTGGTCCACGAATACTCCGACCTCGAGGCCCCGGTCCATGCCCGGGAGCCCGACCCAGGTCGTGGAGCTCTCGTAGAACGCGGCGCCCCCGCCCTCGCCGTGGCCATTCTCCCCGGCGACCGCCGGGAGGTTGCCCTGCGTGACGTCGATGACGACGAGAAGCGAAAGGACGAATGCGGCTCCCACCGCGATGACGGCGAGGAGCCCGCCCTCCTTGGGGTCCTTCTTCCCGAAGAACAGTATGAACGGGAAGGCGACAAGCGGGATGACCGGGATGAGCCAGGCCCATTCGACCCACATCATGGCAGGCCCACCCCCCGGCCGTCCGCCGGCACCGGCGAAACCGTCACCATTTCAGCTCCTTCATCAGCCGGACGTTCATCCTTCCCTTCACCCTGTAGACCACGAGCAGTATGGCGAGCCCCACCGCCACCTCGGCCGCCGCCGTGGTTATCGCGAGCAGCGCGAACACCTGGCCCGAGAGGTCGAACGGCGACGAGTAGGCCGAGAACGCCACGAAGTTTATGTTGGCCGAGTTGAGCATGATGTCGATGCTCATGAGCGTCACGATGGCGCTCCGCCTCGTGAGCACCCCGTAGAGGCCGATGCAGAAGAGCAGGGCCGACAGCACGAGGTAGGCGGAAAGGGGTATCACCGCGCCCCACCCCCTTTCGGGTCATCGTCCTCGGCAGGATCCTCGCGCGCCAGGAAGAGCCCGCCGACTATCGCCGCGCCCATCACTATGGAGAGCAGGACGAAGCTTGCCCCGTAGCCCGTAAACAGGAGCTCGGCCACGGGAGGCGTGGTCTGGTTCCGGGCGGCTTCCGTCGTCTCCTGGGCCCAGGGAGCCTCGACGAGCAAGAGGCACAGTACGGCCGCGAGGAAGAGCACGGCGAGGAGCTTGGAATAAAACTCCACCCTCGGGGGCGCGGCCGGGGCGGCCGGGGGCGCCTGCTGCCCGGCTGCGGCCTGTCCGCCCTCGCCGGCCATCCTACGCCCCACCCCCTTCCCGCTCCATGATGTCCCTTCTGGTGAGTATGATGGCGAAGGCGATGAGCACCGTTACGGCGCCGGCGTAGATTATCAGCTGGACTATGCCCAGGAGCTCCGCGTTCAGCAGGAAGTACAGTCCGGCCACGCCGACGAATGTGGAGCACAAAAAGATCACGCTGTGGACTATCTCCCTCGCCTCGAGCGTCAGGACGGCGCAAAGCAGGATGATGGCGGCGAACACGATGAAGAAGAGCATGTCCCAGCCGATCATCCGGAGGCCTCCTTCGCCGTCTCCTTGCCGGCATCCCTGGGCGCTTCCTTGCCCGGCTCCCTCGGCCCTTCCTTCGCCGGCTCCTTCTTGGCCTTCGCCTGCTTTTCCGGCAGGGGCGGCCAGTCGGGAATCTTTTCGTCCCCGTACACCCTCTTCCAGAGCTCCTCGTCGATTGTGCCCTCGCGCACGTCCTCGACCCTGGAAAGCTGCTCCGGCGACATCCGGAGCTCCGCCCTCGTGAAAACGGCGAGCTCGTAGTTCCCGGTCATGTGCAGCGCGTCGAACGGGCACACGTCGACGCAGTACCCGCAGAACAGGCACCGGCCGATGTCTATTGCCGGCCGTTTCTTCTTCTCGGCCACCTGGACGATGTCTATGCAGATGTTGGGGCAGGCGCGGGCGCAGGAGCCGCACCCCGTGCACTTCACGTCGTCCAGCTGGTGGAGGCCCCGCCACTGGTAGGGGAGCCTTATCTTCTCGAACGGGTAGAGCACCGTCGCCGGGCGGCGCCGGAGGCCCCGCAGGAGGTACTTGAGCGTTATCCAGAGCGGGCGGGTTATCAATGGAACCACCCCCACTTCCAGGCGAACGCGCCCAGCACGGCGGGGGGAAGCACGAACGCCGCGCCCATGGCCATCGGGTCGGACTGGATGTCGGGGGCGAACACCAGGAGGCCCGCGGTCCAGGCAATATTGAAGACCGCAAGCGGCAGGAGGCGCTTCCACCCGAGGTTCACTATCTGGTCCACCCGGACCCGGCCGAGACCGGCCCGGAGCCACACGAGGAACATGAAGAGCAGGAGCACCTTGATGAGGAACCAGAGCTCCGGCACCGGCCCGGCGAACTCGCCGCCCCAGGGCAGTGAAACGGTGTAGGCCGGGACCGGGCTGCTCCACCCGCCGAAGAACAGCATCACGCCCAGGGCGCAGCCGACGTAGCCCCGGATGTATCCGGCCATCATGGCGAAGGCGAACTTCATTCCCGAGTACTCGGTCTGCCAGCCCTCGACGAGCTCGGCCTCGGCCTCGGGAAGGTCGAACGGTATCCGCTCCACCTCGGAGATCATGGCCACCAGGTACACCAGGAAGGCGGCGGGCTGGACCACCACGAACCAGACCTGGTCTTGCATGTGGACAATGTCGGAGAGCCGGAAAGAGCCGGCGAGCATCACGACGCCGGCCACGGACAGCAGGAAGGGTATCTCCATGGAGATCATCTGCGTGGCGGAGCGCATCCCGCCTATCAGCGTGAACTTGTTGTTGGCCGACCAGCCCGAGAGGAACACGGCGAAGGGTGCGAAGCCGTAGACGGCGAGCGCGAACAGGAGGCCGCCGTCCAGGTTGGAGGCTGCGAACCCGTCGCTCATCGGGAGGGCCACGAGCACAAGGATGGAGGAGGCCACGAGCACCGAGGGCCCGACGGCGAAGACGTGCCTGTCGGCCTTCTTCGGGGCCAAATCCTCCTTGATGAAGAGCTTGATGGCGTCGGCGAAGAGCTGTATCGCGCCCGTGCCCTTGCCGATTCCCCTTATGCCCAGCATCGTGGCCCGCCGGTCCGCCAGGCGGCCGATGAGCTTGCGCTCGATCCAGAGCATCAAAACGACCATGAGCAGGCCTATGACCAGGACCAGGATGGCCACCACCGCCACCACGATGGTGTCCTGGAGGTCCGCGTAGAGCCCCTTTGCCCACCCGACGACGGGGCCCTGGATGCCCAGGCCCCCGATGATCCAGAAAAGGCCACCGACCACCCAGTCGACCAGGCCCGAGACGCCCCCATGCAGGTCCATCTTCCTACCAGGCCTCCATCAGCGGTCGACCTCCGCCATGCACGGGTCCGCCCCGCCCATTATTATCGGCACGTCCGAGACGCGGGAGCCCGCGATGTAGTGCGGTATGCCGAGAAGGTGGATGTAGGTCGGGCTGCGTATCTTCAGCCGGTAGGGCCGGTTGGTCTTGCCGTCCCCGACGATGTACACGGCGCCCTCGCCCCGCGGGTCCTCCGCCCGCCGGTACACGGAGCGTGCCGGCAGGACCTTGGGCATCTTGAAGCCGGGGAGCATGACATCGCCCTCGGGCAGGTTCTTCAGGCACTGCCGCACAAGGGAGGCGCTCTCACGGATCTCCTCGAGGCGCACGGTGTACCGGTCCCAGCCGTCCCCGTTCTTCCCGACCGGAATCTTGAAGTCCAGCCTGTCGTAGACGAGGTAGGGGTCGTCCCTGCGGACGTCCTGCGCGAGCCCCGCCGCCCGGAGCATCGGGCCGGTCGCCCCGAGCTGGATGGCCTTCTCGAGCGGGAGGACGCCGATGCCCTTCGTCCTCATGCGGAACAGCTCGTTTTTGCCGCAGATGTCCTCGTACTCGTCGCACCGCCGGTCCATGTAGTCCATGGCCTTGAGCGCCCGCTCACTGAAAGTGGGCGGCAGGTCGTTGCGGACCCCCCCGACGCGCGGGAAGTTGTGCATGATGCGCGCACCGGTGAGGAACTGGAAGAGGTCCAGTATTAGCTCCCGGTCCCGCCAGCCCCAGAGGATCATCGTCAGCAGGCCCATGTCCGAGCAGTAGGCGCCCAGCCAGACGAGGTGGCTTGCGATGCGCTGGAGCTCGAGCACCAGGACGCGGATGTACTGGGCCCTCTCGGGCGGCACGACCTCGAGGAGCTCCTCCACGGCGTTGACGAAGAGGATGGTCCAGGAGCTGTTCGCGACGTAGCACAGCCGGTCGTTGAGCGGGAGGAACTTCTCGATGGTGCGGTTCTCGGCTATCTTCTCCACGCCCCGGTGGAGGTAGCCTATCTTCGTCCGGGCCTCGACGATGGCCTCCCCGTCGACGCGCACCAGAAGGTCCCAGAGGCCGTGCGTGGCCGGGTGCTGGGGGCCCATGTTGAGCCACATCTGCGTCATTTCGGCCCGGCCTCCTTTTCTGGCAAAACGTCTTGGGCCGTCCGGGCGGAGGTTTGTGCGGGAGGCGGCGGGGGGGGCGGTGGAGGAGGCGGCGGAGGCGGCGGCCGGGCAGATGGGGCCGTCTGCGCCTGCCGGGGCGGAGCGGCGGGCGAGCCCGCGCCATGGGCCGGCGGCGGGGCGGGCGCCGGCGCCGCGGCCGCCGCCGCCTTTGCGGCTTTGGCCTTCTCCGCCTCCAACCGTTTCCGCTTCTCGTGGATGCTCTCTATCTTGAACGACTTGCGCAGGGGGAAGAGCGTCCACTCGTCGGGCAGGAGGACCCGGCTCTGGTCCGGGCAGCCCTCGAAGACCACGCCGAACATGTCGTACGCCTCCCTCTCGTGGAACTCGGCGCCGGTCCAGACCGGCACGAGAGAGGCTGTCCTCGGCTCCGTCCCGCTGATGCGCGACCGAAGCTCGATGAGGCACTTCTCCTTGTAGGACCACAGCAGGTAGACCATCTCGAGCTCGCTCTCGTAGTCGACGCAGGTCTCGCAGGAGAGGTGGTCGAAGCCCATCGCCTTCAGGCGGCGGCACACCTCGACGATGGAGCCGGGCCCGACCTTCGCAAGGAGCCTTCGCGGCCTCTGCAGCAGGGGCTCGGATACGGCCGGCGCCAAGACCGCGAGCTCCGAGAGCACGCGCTCCTCGAACGGCGACCGTGGCCCGCCCTTCGCCGCAACGGCCGCTCCACCCTCCCCCGCTCCCGCCGTATTTCTCACCCCAGCTTGAGCCCGGAGGTCGTGCCCTCCTTCTCTATCTTCTTTTGGATCTTCCAGAGCGCGTCGAGCAGGGCCTCCGGCCTCGGCGGGCACCCGGGTATGTAGATGTCCACCGGGAGGAGCTCGTCCGCGCCAAAGATGACATTGTACGAGTCGTGCCAGGGGCCCCCCGAGATGGCGCACTCGCCCATCGCGATGACCCACTTGGGCTCGGGCATCTGCTCGTACAGGGTCCGGAGCACGGGGCGCGTCTTCTTCGTTATCCAGCCGTTGACGAGGAAGAGGTCGCACCGCCGGGGCGACGAGAACCAGGCCACGCCCAGCCTCTCGCTGTCCAGCCTGGGCATGCCCACCACGCCCATCTCCATCGCGCAGCACGCGAGGCCGCTGTGGAGGGCGAAGACGGAAGCCCTCTGGGACCAGCCGAATACCGGCCGGGCTATCCTGTTGACAAGACCCTTGACGGGGACGATGCCGACCCCCCAGTCCAGCACCCGGACCAGCCACTCGATGAGCTCGTCGAGCGAGGCCATCATTACTGAAGGGCCGGACGGGGCCGTCTCGCAGGCCTCCTCGGGCTCGGGGCCTTCGTCCAGGGCCTCCCCGTCGACCCGGCGGGCCTTCGGCTGCTCCGCGCCGGATTGCTTCCCGCTCCCGTCTCCCTCCATCCGAACTCTCCCTTGCAGCGTTCCCCGCCGCCCGGTCGCCTGCCCTCAGATGTTCACCGTTTCTTCCTTCTTGAGGGCGTGCACCAGGACGCCGAACAGGACCGATATGAACAGCATCATGTACAATTTGGCCACGAGGTCCAGGCCGGGCAGGACCAGGGCCCAGAGGAGCACGAATATCGAAACCGAGTCGAATACCACGAAAATGAGCGCGAAGATGTAGTACTGGAAGGAGAACTGGATGCGGGCCTCGCCCACGGGGACCTCGCCGCACTCGTAGGTCCTGGCCTTCTGGGGCTCGGGCTTCTGGGGCCGGAAAAAGCGGGTGGCGAAGAAGGCGAGGAACGGGAAGATCAATGCGACCAGGGCGAAAATGGCTACGGGTAGGTAGTCAGCCTGCGTCATCTGCCATCCGCCATTTGAGAACTGTATTGAGCAATTTGTATATATACATAATCATAGATGCAACGGCCGCGATGCCCGCCACGGACCTCCTCCTGCTCCATGCTCCGAGCGTGTACGACTTCCGGGAGAAGGCCGTGATGTGGGGCCCGGTCAGCGACGTCATCCCCTCCACGCCCGTTTTCGAGATGTATCCCATCGGCTTTCTCACCATCGCCGAGTACCTCGGGCGCCGGGGCCACAACGTCCGCATCCTCAACGCCGCGCTCAAGATGCTCCGCTCCCGGCGCTACGACGTGCGCCGGGCGCTCGCCGGCATCGACGCCCCCGTCGTGGGCATCGACCTGCACTGGCTGGTCCATGCGCAGGGGGCCCTCGAGCTTGCCTCGCTCGTCAAGGAGGCCCGCCCGGGCGCGAAGGTGGTGCTCGGGGGCATTTCTTCGAGCTATTTCCACGACATCCTTCTCAGGGACTATCCCCAGGTGGACCTCGTCCTCCGGGGGGACACGACGGAGGCGCCGTTCCTCCAGCTGCTCGAGGCGCTCGGAAAGGGCGCCCCCCTCGACGGGGTGGAGAACCTCTCCTGGCGGGACGGCCGGAAGGTCCGCGTCAACCCGCTTTCGCATGTCCCGGACAACCTCGACGACATCAGCCTCGACTACCGCGTCATCGTGAGGAGCGCGGCGAGGCACCGGGATATAGACGGCCACCTGCCCTACCTCGGCTACCGCGACCATCCGCTTACCATGGCGCTCCCGTTCCGGGGGTGCGTCCACTCCTGCGTGGCCTGCGGGGGCTCGGGGCGATGCTACCGCGACTTCATGGGCCGGGAGGGGCTGGCCCTCCGGAGCCCGGCGAAGGTGGCCGAGGAGATAGCCGCGGCGAACGAGCTCGTGCGCACCCCGGTGTTCCTCGTGCATGACCCCCGCATGGCCGGCCCGAAGTACGCCGACGCCCTGCTCCGCGAGATAAGGGACACCGGCACCGACGCCGAGATCGTTTTCGAGTACTTCACGCCCCCGCCGGAGGACTACATCCGGGCGCTGGCGCGTGCGGCGCCCCGGTTTAATATTCAAATATCGCCTGAGAGCCACGACGACGAGGTGAGACGGGCGCAGGGCCGGCCCTACACCACGAAGGCGCTCGAAAAGTGCCTGGCCGCGACGGTGCAGGCCGGGTGCGGGAAGCTCGACGTGTTCTTCATGATAGGCCTGTCCGGCCAGACCCGGGAATCCGTTCGGGGGACGGTCCGGTACTGCGGGGAGCTCATGGAGCGCCACCCGGGGGGCGGAGGCACCGGCCTGTCGGCCTTCATCTCGCCCCTGGCGCCGTTCATCGACCCGGGGAGCGCCGCCTTCGAGGAGCCGGGGAAGCACGGCTACCGGCGCCTGCTCACCACGTTCGAGGAGCACCGGAAGGCCCTGCTCTCGCCGACCTGGAAGGGCGCCCTGAACTACGAGACGGAATGGATGACACGCGGCGACATCGTCGATGCGAGCTACGAGGCGGGGGCCGAACTCAACCGCCTGAAGCTTTGGCACGGGAGGGTGGACGCAAGGACCGCCGCAACGGTCGAGCGGACGAACGCCCTGGCGCGGGAGGTCATGAAGGGGCTCGAGGCCGGCGGACGCTCCCGCGACGGCGCCGGGGCCCGGCGGGGAGAATGGGGCGGGGAGCTTTGCTGGAAGGGCGAGCTTTACTGGCCGGCCAGGGGGGCGCGGCTCAACTACGGGAGGATACTCCGGCTCCTCCTGACCGGCAAATAGACCGGCCTCCCCGGTGGCGGGCGCGCCTGCATCGCCACCGGCCCCGCATCTCTCAAATTCCACCACATAATTATTATATAGGGTGAAATGTGTGGATGTCATTATGCGCGCGAAGAAGGGCGGCTGGGCGCTGTTCCTGGCCCTGCTTTCCCTCGGAACGGCGTTCTTCCCGCTGGCAGCCCCCGGGGAGGCCGCCCGGCCGCCGACGCCGCAGGCGCAGGCGCCCGAGCACCCGAGGCTCTGGCTCAAGTGCGGAGTGTTCGACCCGGCGGCGGGCGCACCGGCGCTGGCCCCGGAGCTCACGCTGTCCGAAAGCCAGGGCTACCACATCGTGCAGTTCGACGGCCCCGTCTCCGCCGGAAGGCAGGAGTGGCTGTCCGGCGTCTCCGAGGTGCTCGCCTACATTCCGGACTACGCCTATGTCGTGCGTGGCGCTGACATTTCCGGACTGCGCGCCCATCCCGGCGTGCGGTACGTTGGCCTCTTCGAGCCGGCCTACAAGGTGGCCCCCCGACTCTCCTTTTCGAAGGAAATGGCCGACCTGGCCGTGCTGTGCTTTGACCGGAAGGACCAGCCCCTCGTCGTCGAAAGGCTCCTGGGGCTCGGCGCCTCCATCGTGCGCGTCGACCCGCTCATGATACAGGCCCGGGGGCCGGGCGCGCTGGCGCTGGCCGCCGCATTCGTCCCCGAGGTCCAGTGGGTGGAGGAGTTCCACCCGCCCAAGTTCCAAAACAACGCCGCGGCCAAGATCGTCCGGATACGCTCCCAAAACGACGGCGGCTACAACTTCGGCACCACCTCGCTTTGGAGCTACAACGCCACCTCCGGAAAGTACGAGGGCTATGCCGGGCAGAACTTCACCGCCGCATTGGTCGACACGGGCATCGACGGGACCCACCCGGCGTTCAACGGGAAGAAGCTGGCCTACTACGCCTACGGCTACTCGGACTGGACCGACTACGACGGCCACGGCACCCACACCGCCGGCACCGTCCTGGGCAACGGCGCCTACCGCTCCACGAGCCCCGGGACCGCGGGCCGGTACGCCGGCATGGCGCCCCTCGCCGGCCTGGTCGGCCAGCTCGGCGCCGGCAGCGGCGGCTACTACACCTGGTGCCACGACGCCTACACCTCGGGCGCGGTGGTCCAGAGCAACAGCTGGGGCGGGGGCTACTCGGGCACCTACGACTACAGCGCCGCCTCCTACGACATCTGCGTGCGGGACTCCGACAACGTCCTCCCCGGCAACCAGTCCCTCTCGGTGTGCTTCTCCGCCGGAAACCTCGGCCAGTACGGCGCCGGCTCGGTCGTCCCGCCCTCCACCGCCAAGAACGTCATCAGCGTGGGCGCCACCGACAACAGCAACGGCCAGAGCATCGCCTACTTCAGCAGCCGGGGCCCCTGCGACGACGGCCGCATCAAGCCGGACCTGATGGCCCCGGGGATGACGGTCACCTCCTGCGCGGGCAACAGCGCCTCGTCCTATGTCGGGGCGCAGGGCACCAGCATGTCCTGCCCCGTCGTGGCCGGCGCCTGTGTCATTGTCAACGAGCACTACAACCGGAGCTTTGGCGCACTGCCCAGCCCGGCTATGGTCAAGAACCTGCTCATCAACGGCGCGGCCCTGATGCCGGGCCAGGCCTATCCCGGCAACGGCCAGGGCTGGGGCCGGGTCGATTTGGCCAATTCGCTCCTGAACAACACCAACCGCAGGATATGGGCCGAGGACCAGGAACTCGACCTTCTCACGGGCGTCGCGCGGACCTACCTCGTCAACGTCACGAAGGCCGCCGAGATGAGGGTGTCCCTCGTCTGGACGGACTACTGCGGCACGGTGAACGCCGCGAAGGCCCTGGTCAACGACCTGGACCTCGAGGTCACGCTCCCCAACGGGACCATGTACCGCGGGAACGTCCTCACGAACGGCTGGTCCACCCCCAACGGCACCGCGGACAGCGTCAACAACATCGAGATGGTCCGCTTCCAGTCGGCCCAGGTGGGCAAGTGGCGCCTCGACGTCCGGGCCCGCAACGTGGCGCGCTCCGTGCAGGACTTCGCCCTCGTAGTCGGCGGGCCGTTCGACAATGTCACCGTCGCGAGGGTGGATGTCGCCGCATCGAATCTCACCATCGACCCGGCGGACCCGGCGGAGGGCGACCGTGTCTCGATACGCGCCGACATCGGCAACGTCGGCGACCTCCCGGTGCCGCCCTCGCGCTGGCAATTGACCGTCCGGGGAGAGGACAACCTGACCGTCGTGCTCAACGCCTCCAACCTCACCCGCCTCGAGCCGGGCGACCGGCAGGCCCTGCAGGCGGAGTGGACCGCCGTGCGCGGGCTTTCCGTGATCTCGGCCGTGGCGGACCCCCTGATGGCCATCCCGGAGGACAACGAGACCAACAACGTCGCCCGCCTGGAGGTGCCCGTCAGGGGCTACGGCGTGGCGCTCGCCTGCGACCCGCCCTCCGTCCTGACGAAGCCGTCGGTCCCGGCCAACCTCTCCGTGGCCGTCCGGAACCTCGGCAACACCTTCGACACCTTCGCCCTCGCGGTGGAGGGTCCGCTCCCGGCCGGCTGGAGCGCCGTCGTGGAAACGCCCTCGCTGTTTGTCCCGTCAGGCCTGGACCTGCGCGTGAACGTCACCGTCACGCCGGCCGCCGATGCCCTCGCCGGCGACCGCGCCGATTTCCGCCTGCGGGCCGTCTCCTCGGGGAATGCCACCCACTCGGGCCGGGTGGAGCTTTCGGCCGTCGCCGACCAGTACTTCGATTTCCGGTTGGCGGGCAACGCCTCCCTCCAGGTGCTTCCGGGCTCGACGGCCACCCACTCGATCCTTCTGGACAACGCCGGCAACGGGCCCGACGCGGTCGAGCTTTCGATGTCCGGCCTGCCGGCGGGCTGGGGGGCCTACCTCTCGGGGGGCCGGTTCAGCCTCCAGGCCCGGGAGAAGCAGCGGGCCACGCTGACGGTGACGCCCCCGGCCGGGGCGCCGGCCCTGGCGTTCTCCAACATCACCGTGGAGGCCACCGCCGGCGGAAATCAGCACCGCTTCATCCATCTTGCCACGACCGTCCTGCAGACCGCCGGCGTGGGGCTCGAGCTCGCCGACGGACCCGACTCTGCCACGGCGGGCGACGCCGCCGTGCTGGTGCTCCGGGTCCAAAACAACGGCAACGGCCCCGACAACATCAACCTGAGCGCCTCTGGCGACGCGGGCTTTGGGTTCGAGTTCCGCGACGGGGCGCCGCAGGTCCGGGCGGGCGACTTCGTGCTCATTGACCTCGAATTATCGGTGCCCCGCTCGGCGCCGGCCGGCGAGCACATATTCACGGTGCGGGGCGCATCCTCGGTCAACCCGAGCGTCGAGAGCGTCCTGGAGCTTTCGCTCTTCGTGTACCAGTATTACTCGTGCGAGCTCTGGGCCGGGTACACCGAGGACACGGTCGAGGCGGGCAACAGCACCCGGTTCACGGTCACGCTGAACAACACCGGGAACGGCGACGACGGCTTCTCCCTGCGCGTCGAAACCGCCACCGGCCGGGACTGGCGAAAGCCCGTCACGCCGTCCTCGCTCATGCTTGCCCTGGGAGGCTCCGCCTCCCTGCTCCTCAAGCTCCGGCCCCCGTCCGACGTGGCCGAAGGCAACTACACCTTCACACTCAAGGCGACCTCGTCCGGGGACCCGGCCCAGAGCGCCTCCGTCAAGTTCACCGTGAGGATAGTGGCCCCGCCCCCGCCTCCGCCCCCGCCTCCGCTTCCGCCCCCTCCCATCCCCCGGCCCGAGCCGGAGCCGGAGCCGGCGCGCAACCGCTACGTCGCCTGGGTCGAGGACCACTGGCAGCTTTCCATGCTCATGCTGCTGGCCATTGTCGCGCTCGCGGCCGGAGGGGCCTACGCGGCGGTCCGGCGCCGGCGGAGCAGGGAGCCGGCCCAGTCGGCCCCCGCGGGGCCGCCCGAGGCCGCCATCGCGATGGCGCCCTCGGCCTACGCGGCGTCGCCGCCGCCGCCGGCGCCCCCGGAGGCGCCCGCATCGGAAAAGCCGCCGGAACCCGCTCAGGCGTCCTCCCCGCCGTCCGCCCCGGTTGCTTCCCCCGAGGAGCCGATGGAGACCGTGGACATGGGCCCGCCGGCCGTGCCGGAGCCCGAACCGGCCCCGCCCCGGCCCGAGGCGCCCGTTCCCCAAATCCCCTCCGCCAATCGCAGAAGCGACGGCCCTTCACCCACCGCGAAGAGGGCCGTCGATGACGAAATCGATGAGATACTGGCCCGGCTGGGCGAAGATTCGAAGAAATGAACCCGCGACGGACGCTCTACCCGCCCAGGACCTTGTTCTCGTCGGGCTTCTGCTCGGGGGGCGCAGGCTTTCGCAGTGCCACGCGCTTGGGGAAATAGCCCAATATGACGATGTCGCCGATGGACTGTATCCACCGGTAAGGAACGGCCACGCTCTTGCTGTCCTCGACAAGCAGGGGGTTCGTGTCCGTCACGAAGAGGCCGTCGATGTTGGAGGCCGCCACGTCCACGATGACGTTGCCCACGTTTCCGAGGAAGATCCCGCCGTTCGTGTAGACCTGGAGACCGATCATCTCTGAGACTTCCTCGAGCATCGCGCGCACCCCGTCGTCAATACTCGTATGGGATTTTTCGTTATAAAGGTTTTCCATCGGCGGCCGCTATTGCGGATACTGCCCGGGCGGGGGCGGCACGGGAGGGCCCGGAGGGGGCGGCGGCTGGTGCGCGGGAGCCTGGGGCGGCTGCTGGGCCGGGTACTGCGACGGCTGCGGCGGCGGATATTGGGGCGGCTGCTGGGCCGGGTACTGCGGCGGCTGCTGCGGCGGATATTGGGGCGGCTGCTGGGCCGGGTACTGCGGCGGCTGCTGCGGCGGATATTGGGGCGGCTGCTGCTGCGGATACTGCGGCTGCTGGCCCGGAGGGCCGGGCGGGTACTGCGCCTGATACTGGCCGGGGTACTGCGCCGGATACTGCGCCGGATATCCGGGCGGGGCCTGCGGGGCGGGCGGCGCCTCCCGCGCCTTCTTCGCCTTGAAATGGAGATAGATGCCAATCACCATCGCTATTCCGCCCACGACGCCGATGAGCACCCCGGTGAAGCAGATGGTCAGCCCGGTCGCGATATCGATGGGGGGCGTCACGTAGACCGTGGCGGCCCAGGTGCTCGTGAAATTGTAGTCCCCGCTCGATTGGGCCTTGAAGGAGCCGAGCTTGTGGTAGTCCTTGCCGTTGATGCTCACGGACTCCGACCCGCCGAACGTCGCCGTGGTGTACACCGGGAGCCCCGCGCTGTCCGTGATGACGAGGACGGGCTTCATCGAGAAGAGCCCGCCGGAGGGCTCGTACCAGAGGTCGTATTCCCCGGCGTCCAGGGAGACCCTCTCCGTATCGGCCACGCCCCCGAAAACCACAGTGCGCTTCGCCTCCTTGCCCGGGTCCTTCAGCGAGGACGTGAAGCCGGATACCCCGGCCAGGACGCCGACTATCAGGAGAACCGCGCCCGCGACGATCACTGCCTTCGGATTCATTGCATCCCCGCCACGCGATGGGGTTGGAAGTTAAATATCGTTGGCATCAAACGACGAAAACGAGCGGGAAGGATACGAGCGGGAAGCGGGAAGGTGCGGGGAAGGAAGAGGTCCGGGCCTTCCTTCCCTCTTCCCGCTCGTCCACTTCAGAGCTGTATCTGTATTCCCAGCTTCTCCGTGAGCTCCTTGTAGCGGTTCCTTATCGTCACCTCTGTGACGCCCGCCTTGTCGGCGACCTCGCGCTGCGTCCTCCGTTCGTTGGACAGGATGGAGGCGATGTAGATGGCGGCCGCGGCGACGCCCGTGGGGCCGCGGCCCGAGGTCAATTCCTTGTCGTTGGCCTGCTTGAGGATCTCCATCGTCTTGGTCTGCACCTCGCCCGAGAGCTTGAGCTCCGAGCAGAACCTCGAGATGTAGTCCTCCGGGCTCGTCGGCATGAGCTTCAGGCGGAGCTCGCGGGTCATGAAGCGGTAGGTCCGGCCGATCTCCTTGCGGCCCACGCGCGAGGTCGAGGCTATCTCGTCCAGGGTGCGCGGGACGCTGCACTGCCGGCAGGCGCCGTAGAGCGAGGCGGCGACCACGCCCTCGATGCTCCTTCCCCGTATCAGGTTCTTGTTGACGGCCTTGCGGTATATGAGCGCCGCCGTTTCCCTCACGTTGCGCGGCAGGCCCATTCCGGAGGCCATCCGGTCCAGCTCGCTGAGCGCGAAGGCCAGGTTCCGTTCGGTGGCGTTGCTCACGCGGATGCGCCGCTGCCACTTGCGCAGGCGGTAGAGCTGGGCGCGGTTGCGCGTGGGTATGCTCTTCCCGTAGGAGTCCTTGTTCTTCCAGCCGATCTCGGTCGAGAGACCTTTGTCGTGGATGGTGTAGGTCATCGGGGCGCCGGTGCGGGCGCGCTTTTCGCCCTGCTCGGCGTCGAACGCCCGCCACTCGGGCCCCTGGTCGATGAACTGGTCGTCCAGCACGAGCCCGCACTCCTCGCAGACGAGCTCGCCCCGCTCGTAGTCGCGGACGAGGTGGGCGCTGTTGCATTCCGGGCAGCGGACGATCTCGTCCATCTCGTTGCCTTCTTTCTTCTTGCCTGGGGCCTTCCTGGGTGGTTCATTTGGCATAGACATCCTTTCCAACGAGCTTGAGCAGGGTCTGTCCCGGCGCGCGCACCGGGCGTATCGAGATGTACGGGCTGTTCACCGGCCCGAGGAGCGCCGCCACCGTCCCGATGACCCGGAACTCCCTGTCAACGACCCGCGTGCCGACCTCAGGGGCCCAGTTCGCACGGGCGATGAGCCTGCCCGTGGAAGTGATTGTTGTGACGCGGCCCAGTGATTTCATGAGAGCGCCCCGGGTTGGTTCCTCCCCATGCATCTGGTCTTATATATAGTTATCCCAAGGCTTATCTATTGCCAGTTAGCCGGGGAATATAATCCTTGTTCATACTAATTTACATAGTATTCGGTTCGGCCGATGCTTCCCGGTCTGGTCAGGGATTGTGGACAAAATATATATATTCCGGGCGCCTAATCCGTAGATAACCTGAGGTTAACATCCAAAAGGTGAGAACCATGCCATTCTGGCGGAAGAAGGAAGACAGGGACAGGACATCGGGCGGACGACCGGAGGACTGGGAGCGGGACGAACCGTTCGAAGACCCGTTCTTCGATATGCGGAGCGATATTTTCCGCGACTTCGACGACCAGTTCCGCAGGATGCGCTCCTACATGGACGCCATGATGGAGAAGGCAGCCTCCGGCGAGCTGAAGGACACGGGCGAGGGCGGGCCGTTCGTATACGGCTGGAGCATGCGCGTCGGGCCGGACGGGGTGCCGCACGTGCAGACGTTCGGCAACGTGAGGCCCCAGGCGATGAGGGGCGGGAGGGCGTTGCCGTTGGGAGACGAAGGCGCAATGCGCATGGCGCAGGGCGCAAGGGGCGTGGCACAAGGCGCAGGGGACGAGGAGGGGGCGGGCGAGGCCTGTCCGCCGGGCGCGATGGGCGTCCCGGGAGTCCGCGAGCCCCTGACCGACATCTGCGAGGGCGAAAAGGAGATAACGATAACGGCCGAGATGCCGGGCATCGAAAAAGACCAAATCGAGCTCGAGACGGGCGACGACTTCCTGGTTATCAAGGTGGAGAAGGGCAACCGCAAGTACTTCAAGGAGCTCCCGCTCGACGTGAACATTGCCCCCGGAAGCGCCCGGGCCAGGTATAACAACGGCGTGCTGGAGATAACGGTCTCGAAGGCACCAACCGAAAAGAAGGGAACGAAAGTGAAGGTGGAGTGAGCTGCGAAACCCGACCCGGAATGTCACGGAGAGGAACAACATGAAAAAGGAAGGCGATAAGGAAGAAGGCATCGTAACATTAAAAGTCGCCGAGGCCAAGCCACGCGACGCCGGCCGGGGAATCGTCCGGCTGGACCCGCGGGAGGCGACCTCGCTTCAGATTTCGACCGGCGACGTCGTGATGGTCGAGGGGAAGAAGCGCACGGCCGCGCTGTGCTGGCCGGGCTACCCGGAGGACGCCGGGACCAGGACCATCCGGATGGACGGCTCACTTCGGAGAAATGCGGGCGCCGGCATCGACGACAGGGTCAGGGTCAGCCGCATCCAGGCCAAGAACGCCGAGAAGGTCGTGTTCGCGCCCACCGAGCCGCTCAAGATAATGGGAGGCGAGGAATACCTCTCGCAGGTGCTCGAGGGCCGCGTGGTCATGCGCGGCGACACGGCCGAGCTCAACGTCATGGGCCGAAAGCTCGAACTGGTCATCGTCAGCATGTCGCCCTCGGCGGAGGCGCTCCTCATCGGCGTCCAGACCGAGATAGTCGTGAGCGACAAGCCCGCCAAGGAGGTCATGGCCGGCATCCCGCGGGTGACCTACGAGGACCTCGGGGGCCTCTCCAACGAGATAAAGAAGGTCCGGGAGATGATAGAGCTGCCCCTCAAGCACCCCGAGCTCTTCGAGAGGCTCGGCGTCGAGGCCCCGAAGGGGGTGCTCCTGCACGGTCCGCCCGGGACGGGCAAGACGCTGCTCGCGAAGGCCGTCGCGGGCGAGACCTCGGCCAACTTCACGAACCTCTCCGGGCCGGAGATAATGAGCAAGTACTACGGGCAATCGGAGGAGAACCTGCGCGGGATATTCAAGCAGGCGCAGGAGAACGCCCCGAGCATCATCTTCATCGACGAGATAGACAGCATCGCCCCCAAGCGGGACGAGGTGACGGGCGAGGTCGAGCGGAGGGTCGTTGCGCAGCTCCTGTCGCTCATGGACGGGCTCGAGGCCCGGGGCAAGGTGGTGGTCATCGGGGCCACCAACCGGCCCAACGCGCTCGACCAGGCCCTTCGCAGGCCCGGGCGCTTCGACCGCGAGATAGAGATAGGGATCCCCGACCGCAACGGCCGGCTGGAGATACTCCAGATACACACGCGGGGAATGCCCCTCTCGAAGGACGTGGACCTCTCCAAGCTCGCCGACATGAGCCACGGCTACGCCGGCGCCGATCTGTCGGCGCTCGCAAAGGAGGCGGCGATGCGGAGCCTGCGGCGCCTCTTGCCGGACATCGACCTGCAGATGGCCGAGATACCGGGCGAGGTGCTCAACCGGATATCGGTCGGGTGGAACGACTTCATAGACGCGTTCCGCGAGATGTCGCCGTCGACGCTCCGGGAGGTGCTGGTCGAGAGCCCGAACGTGCGGTGGACGGACATCGGCGGCCTCGAGGAGGTCAAGCAGGAGCTCGTGGAAACGGTCGAGTGGCCGCTCAAGTACGGGCCGCTGTTCTCCCACATGGACGCCAAGCCCCCCCGCGGGATACTCCTGCACGGCCCGCCCGGGACCGGCAAGACGATGCTCGCCAAGGCCGTCGCCACCGAGTCGGAGGCGAACTTCATAAGCATCAAGGGCCCCGAGTTCCTCTCGAAGTGGGTCGGCGAGAGCGAAAAGGCCGTGCGCGAGACCTTCCGCAAGGCCCGCCAAGCGGCGCCCTGCGTCGTCTTCCTCGACGAGATTGACTCCATCGCGCCCACCCGTTCCAGCGGCTCGTCCGATTCGCACGTGACCGAGCGGGTGATAAGCCAGTTGCTGACGGAGCTGGACGGCCTGGTGGAGCTGACGGGCGTGACGGTCATAGCGGCCACCAACCGGCCCGACATAGTAGACATGGCCCTTCTGCGGCCCGGGCGGTTCGACCGGCACATCTTCATCAGCCCGCCCAACAGGGAAGCCCGGCGAAAGATATTGGAGATACAGACCAAGGGCAAGCCCCTGGCCAAGGACCTCAACCTCGACGACCTCGCCAAGCGCACGGAGAACTTCACCGGCGCGGACCTCGGCGCCCTGGTCAACGAGGCGACGATGCTGGCGATACGGGAGCATATCCGCAGGAGCGGCAAGATGGACCCCGAGGGGCTGGCCCGCTCGACCGTGACGAAGGCGCATTTCGAGGAGGCCTTCAAGAAGGTCCGGCCGATGAAGCCCGGGGAACTCGACCGCTTCGTCGGGATATCGAAGGGCTTCCAGCCGGAGGTTGGGAAATACTAGGGACGGGAAGACGAGCGGGGAGCGGGAAGGGGGAAGGCGTTCCTTCCCGCTGCCCGCTGCCCCACCATTGCCCGCTGCCCACTGCCTGTTCCCTCCCTGCTGCCCGCTTCCCCCTTCCCGCTTCCCGCTCGTCGCGTCCTCCCCGTCATTCGTCATATATTACCAACCCGTTTTTATATTAGCAGTCTCATAGCAACAGGCGGCGCCCCGGATGAGGGGGACCACGGCACATGGCCGGCAAAGGCGACGAGGGGGACCGGACGGATATCCTTTCGATATTCTCAGCCCGGCGCCTCGCCGCCATGGCCGTCATCGGCGCCCTGCCGGCGCTCCAGTACGGCTTCTTCGCGCCGATGTTCGCCGACATCGGCTCGACCATCTACCCGCTCGTGGCGGTCCTCGCCGTCCTCGTCGTCGGCCTCGGGGGCGTGCTGCTTTCGCACCGGCTCCTCCGGCGGGAGAAAGACGTGTCCGTCCAGATGCAGGAGCTCGGGCTCTTTTCGCTCGGCGGCGTCACCTCGCTCGTCTCGGTCTCGCTTTTTTCCGTCTCGGGCCGCTCCGGCCTGGCCCCGGCGCTCATCTCCGGGCTGGTCACGTTCCTCATGCTCCTTCTGGCCTCGGTCGTCCGCACCCGCCTCATGGACGCCCGGACGGGCTTTTTCGCCCCCCTGCTCCTGGGCTCGCTGTGGCCCCTGCTCGTCCCGTTCCAGAGGGCGGTGGAATCCCTCTGGCGCCTCACTCCCTGGGTCTTCGACAGCGTCACGCTTTCGGCGATGGCCGCCCTCCTGGTGCTCGCCATGCTGGGCGCGGCGATGAAGGCGGCCGTGCCGGTGTCGCTGCGCCACGCCGTGGTGTGGGCCGCCGCGGTGCTGATGATGGCCGTGGTCCCGTTCCACGAGGTCTTCGGCTTCCTGTCCAACAACGTCTACGGCAGCGTGGACCGCACCGTCGCATTTGCCGGGCTCCTGGCGGGCGTCGGCGCGCTGGCGTTCTATCTTCGGGACAACTACCGCGCCGGCCTCACGAGGCGGGAGGTGGAGCTCGGCGACGAGGAGCGCAGGAGCGGCCGCCCCCTCGAGGCGGTCCGCCACTACGACCGGGCGCTGGGCATCGACCGGGAGCTCGCCCACGCCTGGACCCGCAAGGAAATGGCGCTGCGGGCGGCCGGCGCCGACCTCGAGGCCCAGCAGGCCCTCAGGGAGGTCCTGCGCCTCCAGCCGGACAGCGAGGGGGCGCTCAACGAGATGGGCGTGATACTGCGCCGGCAGGGGAAGCTCCGGGAGGCCCTCGGCTACTTCGAAAAGACCCTGGAGAAGAACCCCTCCTTCGTGGCGGCCTGGAACAACAAGGGCAACACCCTGCAGAACCTGCACCGGACGCGCGAGGCGATAAAGTGCTACGACCGGGCCCTCGGGCTCAACCCGGCGTTCGAGGCCGCCCTCGTGAACAAGGCCCGCGCGCTCGCCTCGATAGGCAAGTTCCGGCAGGCTCTCGACACCCTCGACAAGGCCCTGGCCCTCCGGCCCTCGGCGGAGGCGCTCTGGAACGACAAGGGCCTGGTCTACATGAGGATGGGCAGGTTCGGGGAGGCGCTGGCCCACTTCGAAAAGGCGCTCAAGCTCAACGGCCGGTTCGAGGCGGCCTGGAACAACAAGGGCAACGCGCTCATGAAGCTTCGGCGGGCGCAGGAGGCGCTCCCCTGCTACAACCGCGCCCTCCAGCTCAACGTCGAGTACTACGCGGCCTGGTACAACGAGGGCAGCGCCCTCATAGACAGCGGCGACATCCAGGGGGCGATAAGGTGCCTCGACGAGGCCCTCAGGCTCAACCCCGGGAGCGACGTCGCCTGGAACGAGCGCGGCGTCGCGCTGCGCAAGCTCGGAAAGCTCTCCGAGGCGGAGGAGCACTTCCAGCGGGCGATACGGCTCAACCCGGGCAACCCGGCGGCCTGGAACAACCGGGGCAACGTCCTCATGGACCAGGGCCGGCCCTCCGAGGCCTTCGAGTGCTACAGCGTCGCCACGATGATAGACCCCGGCTACGACCGCGCCTGGCACAACAAGGGCTGCGCGCTGATGGCGATGGGCCGGTCGGAGGACGCCGTCTCCGCATTCGAGAGGTCGGCCGAATCCTCGCTCAGGGAGGCCGCCGGGGTCGTAGCGGCCGCCCGCGAGGCCGCCGCCGCGGAGGAATCGTCGCCCGACGTCGGCTCCGGGAGCGGCGAAGGCGTGCCGGCGATTGCCGGCGGCGCCAGTGCCGCCGGCGGTGAAAAGCCGGAAAGGACGAGTTCGGAGACGGTCGAAGGGTGAATGACATGGACGCCGCTCGAGCGAAGGACAACGCCCCGGCCCCGGGGAATTTGGACGTCGTGGTCATCGGCGGTGGCCCGGCGGGCCTCACCGCGGGCATCCGCTGCCGGTCGCACGAGCTGACCGTGCTGCTCCTCGAGGGGCGCAAGCTCGGCGGCCAGCTGACCCAGCTCTACCCGGCAAAATATGTGAAGGACTACGCCTCCTACCCCGAGATACGCGCCGGCTACCTGGCCGACCTCATGGTCCACCACGCCCACGAGAAGGCGCTGGACATGGTCGAGGACGCCTCGGTGAAGTCGGTGGACCGGCTGGAGGACGGCTTCCTGGTCCGGACGGACAAGGGCGAGTACCGGGCCAAATCGATAATCCTCGCGGTGGGGATGGGGCTCTTCGAGCCGTCGCGCCTGAACGTCCCCGGCGAGGAGGGATTCGCCGGAAGGGGCGTGTCCTACGCTGTGCCCAACCTCGAGATCCTCAGGGGGCAGAAGGTCGTGGTGGTCGGAGGGGGCGATTCCGCCGTCGAGAACGCGCTGGGGCTCAGCCAGGTGGCCCGCGTGACGCTCGTGCACCGGGCGGCCGCCTTCCGGGCGCTCGAGTCGAACCTCGAGCTCCTGGAGCGCTCGCTCGTGGAATGCAGGATGGAGACCGAGGTGGTCGAGATAAAGGGCGACGCCCACGTCGACGGTGTGGTGCTCAAGAACTCGAGGAGCGGTGCGCTCGACACCGTCCCGGCCGACCAGGTCGTCATCAATGTCGGGTTCTCGCCGGACCTGTCGCTGGTGCGGACGCTGGGAGTGCGCAACGACGGCCGGCACATACTGACGGACGGGCCGGCGATGCACACGAACGTTCCGGGCATATTCGCCTGCGGGGACATCGTCGAGTACCCGGGCAAGTCCCGCCAGATACACCCTGCCACGGGCGAGGCCTTCACCGCCGCCGAGGAGGCGTACAAGTTCGTGAAGAAGCCCTACTGGTCGAAGCCGGCCGGAGGTGGATGATATCATGGGGCAGCGGGCAGCAGGCGGCGGGCGGCAGCGGGGCGGCGGGCAACGGGGAGCCGGCAGCAGGGGGCGGGCGGAAAAGAGGGGGAAATGCCCCTCCTGCGGTGGCAGCGAGTACGATGAGGGCACGCTGGCCCTGTACAATTCGATATCGTACGTCGTGTTCAGCTCGAAGAAGCGCCCGTTCGTGACGCTGGGAAATTCCCTGCGCTCCCGCGTGTGCCTGGGGTGCGGCCGGGTGGAGTTCTACGCGCCGAGGAGGGCGTTCAATAAGACGAGCGGGAAGGGGGCGAGCGGGAAGGGGACGAGCGGGAAGCGGGAAGATTGATGGGGCCGGGTGCGGGCGCCGCCGTCCCTTCCCGCTTCCCCCTTCCCGCTCGTCCGTCCACCCGATTACCAGATTGTAACAATGAACAGAATATTACAACTAGATGCGCACACGCGCATACAGTGAGTGACCGTTCGAATCCCAT
>Ga0233425_10000236_pt1 | contig 144726 bp, 185 predicted proteins | sample Watercolumn_Towu_2_FD_181712 | JGI IMG/M metagenome (GOLD analysis project Ga0233425, IMG submission 181712) | Freshwater microbial communities from Lake Towuti, South Sulawesi, Indonesia - Watercolumn_Towuti2014_140_MG | ecosystem: Environmental > Aquatic > Freshwater > Lake | place...
TGAAGGCTGGGATGCGACAAACGTAACTCACATCATGGGCCTTAGGGCATTTACCAGTCAATTACTGTGTGAACAGGTTGTAGGAAGGGGACTCAGAAGAACCTCATATGATATCAATGAGGATGGTCTTTTTGATCCTGAATATGTAAACATATTCGGCGTACCGTTTACTTTTCTACCTCATGAAGGAGGAGAAGGAAGCCCACCTCCGCCAACTCTTGCCCAAACAAGAATAGAGCCAGACCAAGAAAAAATTCAATATGAAATATCTTGGCCAAACATTGATCGAATTGAAAGAATATTTCCACAAAAAATCACACTTGATATTGATGAAGCAAAACCAATTCAGCTAAAGTCAAATGATTATTCTCTAACTGTTGATATGACTGGAGTAATCAGCGGCAAACCCGTTTTAGAAACAATGTCTGAACTTGATCTGATCAAACTTAATGCAAAAATTCGAATCCAGTGGATAATATTTCAAGCAGCAAAACAAATCCTCCCAGAAATCAAGCAAGACTGGAAGGGAAGTCCAGAAGCATTAATGATGCAAATAGTCAAGATTGTTGAGGATTTCATATCATCTGACAAGATAACAGTATCTAATGTAGATGAATCAGAGGAAATTAAAAGAAAGCTAATCATTGCATTTAATCTCACAAAAATTGTAAAACACATTGTAGGAGAAATTAAAATCTCAAACACTCAGGAAAGAAGACTTGTGCTAAACAAGGAAAAACCCCTAAAGTCTACTGGCGATATGCAGCCATGGTATACCAGAAAACCAAACGATCCAACTCAAAAATCACACATTAATTTTTCAGTCCATGATAGCAGATGGGAAGCATCTGCAACACAAGAATTGGAACGAAACTCTCAGGTCGAATCTTGGGTAAAGAACGATCACCTCGGATTCAAGATTCTGTATGTGTATAATGGAATCTTGCATGAATATTGGCCTGATTATCTGGTGCGCCTCAAAAATGGCGTGACTCTGGTTCTTGAAATCAAAGGAGAAGACTCTGAGCAGAATAGAGCAAAACGAGAGGCACTAAAAGAATGGGTGGAAGCAGTAAATGAGGATGGAAAGTATGGTTCATGGTCATGGGATGTTGCGTTTGATCCAGCTGATGTCCGATCTATCATAAAAAAACACAACGAGACGATTCCAACCATAAATTATGCATCAAAATGTCCGGCATGTGGCAAGACGGCAGCCTCACTTCAAGACATAGAGAAGTTTTTCGGATTCCGGAACATGAATGGTTTTATTCGCTCACAGTCGTGGTGTAGAGATTGTAGAAAAAATCATGTTTGATTAGACATGCTTATTTTCTAATATTTCGATCAAATTTTAATTGACAATCATAATAACAAACAATGGAAAAGAACCAAAGAAAATTGAAGAATCAAAATTCGATGATGAGGACAAACTACAGCAATACATCTACGATGCTCCGGAAAGCATTCCCCTGTACGAAATAGATGAGGACATACGGTTACTTATTCTGGCAAGAGAATTTGGAACAAGTAGTGGACCAATTGACGCAATAGGTCTTGATCAAGATGGTGAAATCTATGTCATTGAAACCAAACTCTATAAAAATCCGGATAAGAGGCTTGTTTTAGCTCAAGTTCTTGATTATGGTGCTGCTATTGCCAAAGACTATCGGGATTTTGGGAACTTTATCATAGAACTAGAAAAAAGAATAGGCTCTGATCTAGATACTATAAAAAATAGAATTCGGAGCTTTTTTGGCCTAACAGAAAATGAATCCACTGTTTTACTTGAGAATTTAAAAAATAATATCTTTTCTGGTAACTTTAGGTTTGTAGTATTGATGGACAAACTATATGATCAGCTAAAAAATCTCATCTTATTCATAAACCAAAATAGTCAGTTCAGCATCTATGCCGTTGAATTAAAGTATTACAAATACGAAAATCTGGAACTTACCATTCCAAAACTGTTTGGAACAGAAATAAAAAAATCCACTATACAAAGCACTGGTACAAGAAAAAAATGGAATGAAAACATGTTCTTTGAGTATGCTGACTCGTCCCTGAGAAAAGATCAACTAGACTCAATACGAAAATTGTATGATTTCTCCAAAGAATATGCTAAAATCTCCTGGGGTTCAGGTGCGATAACTGGCTCTTTTAACACAATATTTGAAAATATCAGTCCAAGGTCACTTTACTCGGCATATTCTGATGGCAGAGTGAGTCTTAACTTTCATTGGCTTCATGATGATTCTCAGATGGAACAGTATAGGGATGAATTCAAAAACAAGATGAATGCAATTGCAGGACTAGAGATTCCGTCTGATTATCGTGATAGGTTTGTCTACCTTGACATTAATGACTGGTATGATAAGGTGGACAAAATAATTGATGGCATAAAGTCTCTGATCAAGTGATTTTGGTGCTTTGTTTGCAGCCTACTGCTCTTTATCTATTCCACAATGAACACATCTAGTTTCACCTAATATGGCAAAATATGAAAAACTGTGTACAAATCCATCTTTACAAGGCATTTGAACATACGACAATTTTTTACCGTTAATACTGATTGGATAAATTCATCTTAGATTTTTGTAAAAAATAGTGTCGATCACTTTTTTGTTCTGTCTATATTGATATGACATTCATCTCTTAGATAATTGCGATATTTTTCATGCATTTTATGGCAGTCTTCGCACAGGTCTATGCTTGGTGCCTTGCCATCCTCATCTGGCGCCTCGACTACATGATGCTCAGTCAATCTGACGCCTTTTTTCTGACACATTGGGCATGATCCTATGGTCGCCATTAATCTATTGTCACAAGTTTGAAATTAAGTCTTTCTACCGAATGAAGTCTCTATGTATGTTATAACCTAGACTGACCAAAAAGATCTTAAGATGCAGAGTTGTATTATTACCATGATTCAAGACAAATTAACAAAAAGCCTTGAATCGAAGCCTGTTAAACTCTTTTACCACTCGGCGAATCAAACCGATGGTTTAGCCGGTTCCGATTCACGCACGATTTGCACAAAAAATAGCAAAAATTCGTTCGGATCTCTAAATCAAACGACCTCTAAAACAGATAGCATGAGCGATTTACTACCAAATCTGACGTGCATGGATGTCTATGATGATTATATCACAAACAAGCACCCTTACAGAATTCTCACATTCCCTAATATCGTGTTTGAATGATTTAATTTATAGATAAAAAAATTTCACGGATTTTATTTTGTGGCTAAATCTGAATTTTAAAAATGTTTATTAGATTTTTCTCGAAAATAGGAGCAAATACATAACTCTATTAGTCAATATTTGATACATGTAAAATAAATCGATTGCACTTTTCATCTATTATTCGCTGTCATTATCGTAAATGGTATTAAATTCAAAACAACTGTCATTATCTTTGCTCTAGTAGTTATTTCATGTTGTATTGTCGTTATTGTTTATGAACAAAAACTAATCCATGATTCCCCAAAACAAAATCTACAACAGCAAAATCTGATGTCAAACTCTGAATCCATTATCCTAGATCTACAAAAAAGGTTTCATCCAAGACCACACACACCTATTAAGAAATTGACTGTGGATGATCAAGTTCCACTGACTAGTGATATGTCCGCATCAATTAGCACCATACATCACATTAATCAAATTCGAGCGGAAAGAGGTAAGAATCCATTACTGCACGATACTCGAGCATATGATCTTTCAGTTGTACGCGCAAAAGACATGTATGATTATGGGTATTTAGATCACAAAAACCCATACACTGGTTCTTGCCCAAATAATATAAAGTCCAAATTCGATTTTGATGATAAAGAATACGTAATTGAAAATGCGGCACTTTATGGGGTTGCCGGCAAACCCACACTCTCAAATCCTCCCATAAGCACTGTAATTGATGCTTGGATGAACAGTATTGGACACAAGTATAATCTTCTATACTATGATCATAATGGTGGTGCCTTTTCTTGTTATGGTGGCTATTGTGTGTTCATAGGAGTAACTGATGACGGATATACAGGATCGGAAATCAAAGAATGTCACACTGTAAAAGAAGGAGCGGAATTTTTTAGGAGGCTGGAAAACTGCTCTGATCAGAAAATGCTAGAATATGAGTCATTCCAAAGAGAATATAAAGAAATCCGAACAGAGTATGAGAAAATCCCACAAGTGGTACACTCGGAAAGAGAATATTTGGAGGCCGAAAACATGTTCACAAAATTAGAGGCCCTCAGATCACAAATCGAATCTTTTAGGTGTTAATTGTTCTACTATGGGTTAAATAGAGTAAAATCCGCTGTATCTTGCATGCTGTTGCAGGCAAATCCGATCTTAGAGAGGGTACAGGAAGAACTCATATCGTCTGAAATAACTCAATTATTCAAAGAAAAAGACTTTATCGAGTTAAATGAATGTTGGATGATCATAAACCACAAAAATACGGTCTACAGAATTATGCGTTCTTATGGCGATGATCTCAAAAGACAAGTGCTAATGTGTATTGCAGAGACAGCAATGACAATTCCGCAAATTGTTGATAAGACAAATTTACCGACATCCAGTATATATCGGGAAGTTGATGAACTGATCTCGGACGGCTTGCTATTGCGTGTTGGCCATGACAAAACCACAAGAAAATCAGCGACTCTGTTTTTGGCATTGATTCAAAACATGAAAGTTGAAATAGATGGAAACAAAATATCTGTTTTAATAAAGACAAACCATTCCAATGATGTTTTTTCACTATGAATCCTGTTTCGGACAAATTACGTGAACTGGAGCAAGAAAACATACTACTAGAAACAATAACTGATTTTTTGGAAAGTGAGATAAGAAAACTTCAAAATCCAGCGCATAATCATGAAAAAAACGAACTAGAACAACAAAACATACTGTTAGATCAAATCAATAGTTTCATACTGGATAATAATCAGAAATCACTTGATAACGTCTTCTCAATTATATCTCACGAATTGCGAACACCATTGGTGCCGATTAAGACGTATTCACAAATGTTGCTTGACGGAAAGTTTGGGACCATCACTCAGGTTCAAATGGCAAAATTAAATGTGATCTGCACAAATGTATCGACGCTCGAAGAAATCATCAGAAATTCGATTGATTCAAAAAAAATAGAATCTGGAATGCTGGTTCCAAAACTGGAAAAAAATGACATTGTTTCAATATTTGTTGATGCAAAAAAACACCTCATTGATCAATTAAATAAGAAAGAAATCACAGTTTCGATTCCAGCAGAAAGGTATTTTGTTAGATGTGACTTGGATCTGATGAAACGTGTTTTTGTGGAGATAATCAAAAACTCAATTTCGGCAATCCCTCGGGGAGGAAACATCATATTATCTGTTCTGCAATTGAATGACAACATCCAAATTGATGTGTCAGATAATGGTTACGGAATTCCAAAAAATAAAATTTCAGAGATACTCTCAAAGCTTTATCAAACAGACATGTCAAGTACTAGGGAAAACTCGGGACTTGGAATGGGATTGTTTCTCTGCAAACAAATAGTCGATGCTCATGGAGGTGCACTTTTGATACAAAGCGATGTGGGTCATGGAACAACAGTCAAAATCGTTCTAAAACCTTAATAATATTCTCTCACTTTTAAGAATTATTCAATTGCTTTATCTACCGTGTTTCTTGAATATGAGAATTGAGAATTCTCGTAGTGGATGATAATCAAAATATCACGAAATTATTGGAACGATTTCTAAAATTAAAAGAACATAATGGCACCATCGCTAATAATGTAAAAGAGGCTCTGTCTCTTGTCGACAAGAATAACTTTGATGCAATAGTGCTGGATTTGGCAATGCCTGAACTTACGGGCATTGATTTTTTGAATGCACTGAGAGAAAATGGGAATGTCGACAAAAATAAGATTGTCATTTTGACTGCGTCGAACGTTACAAACGAGGACGAGAGCAATCTGCTTCAGATGGGAGCGTCGGCAATACTAAGAAAACCCGTAAAGTTGGATGTCTTGATGGAGACTATCCTCAAATAGTATGCACTCAATTCACCTGATGAGGGAAACTGAACAAGCGAATCTGCTTTTTGACGAGATAAATAAAATTCTTGAATCTGACAAAAAAAAACTGGAATCAAACATAGTCTGTCTTGGAGATAAAATCAAAGAAGACAAACACCGTCTGCACGAAACTGAGCAGCAAAATAAAATTCTCAATGACATAATCGAGTTAAATCTATCGAAAAACCACCACACACACTATGCCGTGATTCCACTCTGCTGTGTTTTTTTGCTCATTTCAACGTTCATAATTCTTGAGTATCATGAAAAACCGGACGATCTGAAAACCGGGTACTTTACTTATGATCTCAGAGGTGATCAAGTGTCTAGTGCACAAAAATGGAACAAGCCAGAAGGTTCTTCACTTATGGTGTACGTTCAAAATATTGCCAATGTGCCTGATGAAAAAATCAGACTAGTAAACGATGCAATTTCATCAAAAGAAACTCTGCAGATAGATGACACCGTAACACACAAAGCACCATCTGGGGAAAAATCAACCTTTTATCTTGGATGGGGAGCGGTGCTAGAAGACGACCTGAAGTTTTCAACAATTTTCGTTGATTCAATACGTGAGGCCGACATCATCATATCGCTAATTGAAACTAAAAACATGGATGGTTATTCTGGTTGGACAGAGTCAACTACAAAAGACGGCGAGATTTTGCAGTCACATATCACAATCTTTAATGCTCATGAAATATCTGAACAAGATCTCAGTACCATAATGAGACATGAATTCGGCCATGCATTGGGGCTTGGACATTCGACTGATCCTGAGGATCTAATGTATCCTACAATAACTACTATGCCATACATTTCTGAATGTGACTATGCAGCTCTTGTCTCTACTTACAAACTTGATTTGGCCGTACACACATGTGAGAAATGAATCATAGTGTAATCTTGGAAATTCAACAGGAAAATTACATCCTGCATGACATAATTGATATTCTATCGGTAAAATTAGACGATATGGAAATTGAAAGAAGATCCCTTCGATTTGAATTCAATAATGTAAATATACTAAAACAACATCTTCTAGGCGTATTTTCATTTTATTCTGACATAATAACGAAACTCAACAATGCGATGGAAGGGGACAAAATAAAACGGGAATTTGCTCAAGAAGAAAACTCGCTTTTTGAAATTGTAGCGTTATTGTCGGAAAATAACCACCATCTAGAAAAAATTAACCAGCATTTGGAACGGAAAATAGAAACATATCAGACAAAACAACATACAACAAAAGGTTGAGCCTATGGCTAATCACAACCCCGATAACTATTCGCCAAATAACAAAAAATTTGCTTATCTGCCTTTGATGCTCTTGATATTTTCTATCGTAGTGACAATTATTACATGGCAACTTTACCTAGATTATGCATACCAATCTGCAGAAATTGAGTTTGACAAAGAAGCGCATCGCATAGTCAATAAAATCGAAGTACGTATGAGTCACTATGGCGAAACCTTGTATGCAGCAAGAGGCCTTTTTTCTACCTCTAATAATATAGAACGCGACGAATGGTTTCAATTTATTAAGACACAAAAAATCGCTGAGCGATTTCCTGGTATTCAAGGAGTAGGGTTTCAAAAACGAACTTCAGATCCTGATGTTTTCCACAAAGATATGGACGAGTTACGTGTGTTGGGATTGCTCAACAGAGAACCTCCGGCTATCCATTCAGATGGATATTACAGATACATATTTTATCTTGAACCCGTCGATGAGCGAAATAAGAGTGCGTATGGGTATGACATGTTTTCAGAACCCATAAGGCGTACTGCAATAGAACGTTCTCGTGATCGTGATGCCCCAGCGTTAAGTGGTAAGGTGATGTTAGTACAAGAGATTACAGAGAAAAAACAATCTGGATTTTTGTTGTATTTGCCGATTTATGAAAATGGAAAATCACATGACACCATTGATGAGCGAAACGCCAACCTTATCGGTAATGTCTATGAGCCGTTTCGTGCTGATGATTTAATGAGTGGTATTCTGTCAGAAGAATTGCATGGCATTAATTTTTACATATTTGACAACATTGCGTCTGATGAGAATTTGTTATACGTTCACAAGTCTATAATTAACGATGAGCCAATATTTACTAAAAACGTCTTTCTCAACATTTATGGTAGAACATGGATTCTGTCCTTTTTCGGATATTCTGATTTGATATCGACCATAAGCTACACTATTGGATATGGCATTTTGGTTATTGGGATATTGTTTAGCATATTTATTTTTTTTATTACTAGGAAGATTATGTTGTTAAACAATATTAGATATCGCCGAGAATTAGAAAACAAGATTATTGAGGCCTCACATCGCTCCGAAATAAATAATTTAGAAAACATTAACAGACTAAAAACAGAATTTATCTCCATGGTGTCGCACGAGCTAAAAACGCCTCTTGTCTCCATTCAGGGATATGCAGAACTACTAGACATGGAATTAAAAAATATCTCAAACGATCAAAAAGAAGAACTTGCTGAAATTATAAAAAACTCGGTAAGTCTGAACTTAATCATAAATGATTTGTTAGATGCCCAAAAGCTTGATCTGGGCAAGATAGTTTTTCATAAATCTCAAACTGATATTGTTAAATTAATTAAAACCGTCATATCAAGTTTCAAACTAATAATTAATGAAAAACACATTCGGGTTGAAACACACATCAGTGAATCACTTGTCATTCTTGTTGATGAATCTAGACTGATTCAAATCCTAAACAACCTGGTAAAAAACTCAATTGAAGCCATACCTCACGATAACGGTATGATCACAATATCTGTAAAAAAAGAATCTAACAATACTATATTCTCAATAAAAGATAACGGAGTCGGAATGTCAGGTACACAATTAGGAGACTTGTTCAAAAAGTTCTATCAATCAAACACAACATTGGCAAGAAAGAAAAATGGAAGCGGTCTTGGACTGTACATATCACATGAACTAGTATTGCTACATGGTGGAAAGATCTGGGTTGAGAGTGAACTTCACAAGGGCACTACATTCTATTTCACAATTCCTTCATAAAAAATCAATCCGTCTGTTGACAATCACAATTCAAAATTCATCAGAGATGTCTTATGCTCAGAACTACTGTGCGCCTAGATCTACACGATGGACAAAAAACTATGCGAATTATTTTGCCAGATTATGGATAAATTTTGGCTCAACAGCATTATCTATGGTGTGATTGGTTAGTTTTCCAATTTTCTTGTAGTAGTCTATTATGTATGCTCCTGATTGATAGAGGGATTCGGTGCTGTTGGATTTAGTAAATGCAAACTTGTTTTCTACCAAATCCAAAGTATTCATGCCTGCAAAACCTGAACTCATTTCAATAACTGTTAGTCCTTCCGCGTCTGCCATGATTGCCATGGATTCATCCCAATTAGTATCTCGATATTCTTGCGCTTCGACCATTGATTTAACAATGGCCATGACATCATCTGGTCTTTTCACGATGATTTCTGAATTGAATGCCAGAGTACTAGTGATCGTTCCTGGAATCTGTCCGCCGCTGAAAAGAACACTGTATCCAGCTGCAGCTGCCTTTGATTTTGTCGGCTCCCAAGTGTGACCTGCATCTATTTCTCCTCTTTCTAGAGCAGATAGGACTTCATGTGCCGGAATGTTTACAAATTTAACATCATTCTCAGATAAACCTGATTTTTCAAGAGCCTTGAGGACAAAAATTCGTGAATACCCATCGGTGTCTTCTGAGCTTACTGTCTTTCCTTTCAAGTCTGATACTAATGCACCACTTCCAACTATTACATCTGCATCATTAGAATAATCTGTAACATAAATCACCTGCGAGTCTTTTCCATCAATGTTGAGCTTTATCACATCCGTCAACGTCGTAAATATTCCGTCCAGTTCACCTGAGCGATATTTTTGTTCTATTTCAGAGTATTGCTCAGAAAAAACTAATTTTATTTGCACACCGTTCTTCTCAAAAATGCCTTTATTCTGTGCAAGAAATGCGTGAGCATCTCCAGACCATATTGTTATGCCGATCTTTATTGGATCTTTTCTCTCAATACTTATTTCACCCGATATCAATAAAATAACAATTGTTGAAATCGACAATATTGAAACAATTACCCAAAAAAGTAATTTTTCTCTCAATGTTCATCTAATTTTTATATGATTGGTTTATGAATTGTGAGTCTATAATCTGATCATGTGTTGGTATTGATGATATGAGTCCTCTATCCAGATAAAACTGGCTTATGTTTTTGATATTTTGATGTAGATTATTTTTTTCATCGTTAGCCAATGCTTTTTGATTTTCGGAAATATCTAGCATGTGAATCGCATCGAGTCCACTGAATATGGTCTCTGGTTTCGTTTGACTATTTTTTGCCATTATTGCAAGTGCATTATCTGGATTTGATTTGAGAAATTCTTGTGCCTCGACCAATGATTTGACTATGGCATGAATTTCTTTAGGCCTGTCATTAATTGTTTTTTCATTGAATACGAGAACGTCTGTTACTATATACTGAAATTCCGCAGCGCTTGCAAGCGAATAATATCCTTTGGAGAGTGCTTCTGATCTTGTTGGTTCCCAAACATGTCCCGCAGCAATAGTCCCCACTTCGATCTCTCTGATGATCAAGTGTGCTGGAACCGACTTAAAAAAAACATCATTTTCACTCATACCGTGTCTTTCTAATGTTTTGATCATAAATAAATGAGAAAAACTATTGATGCCATCGACTCCGACAGTTTTTCCTTTTAGTTTTTCAACAGAATCCAGAGGAGAAATTATTATGTCTCCGTGCACAGAATAATCAAAAATATAAACGATCATAGGTGCAAGTCCCGCATCGTATTGGGTAACACTATCAGCTATGACTTGACATGTGCCGTCAACCTGGCCATCAATGTATCTTTGTTGAGAGTCACCATAGTTTGTATCAAGAATTACTTTTACATCGACACCGTTTTTTTCGAAAAATCCCTCATCTTGTGCGACAAACAAGAGATAATATCCAGGCCATTTATTTACTGCTATTTTGATTGGGTCGCTTTCTGTCTGAAGATACGTGTCAGTAGCATACCAAACTCCAATGATTACTAAACTAATTGAAATAATTGCGCCAAGAATACTTCGTCTAGTCATCATTTAGTTACTCATAGATGCGATATAAGATTATGCGATATAAATGACCAAAAAGATCTTAAGATACAGAGTTGTATTATTGTCATGATTCAAGACGAATTAACAAAAAGCCTCGAATCGAAGCCTGTTAAACTCTTTTAATTTTGCGCTCGCGTCGCTCTATGAAAATCATGCCTGAAACATACAGCCCAATCATGGGTCCTGAGATAAACCACATCGTGATTCCGCTTCCGTCTGGTGTGACTAGCGCCCCAATTATTATCAGAGCTACAATAGCATATCGAATGTTGTTGCGCCAGAATTTGGCGTCTGTTATACCGGATGCGGTTGCCGCATACATTATCAGTGGAAGCTGAAACGCAACGCCAAATGCAAGCAAAAACTGTAAGACGAATGTTACAAACTCCATTATGCTCAAAAATGTCACAGCCCCGACAGACTCGCCATACTGGTACAAAAAATCCAAAATGAACGGAATGGCAGTAAAATACGAAAACACCGCACCTGCTACAAACAATACTATTGCCGGAATTGCCACCTTTTGTATGGAGTGGATTTCCTTATCGGAAAATGCAGGTGCAATGAATTTAGTCATCTCTCGAACTATGATTGGCATTGATAGAACAATTCCAACCAAGGCCGCAACATAGACTTGGGCGTAAAATGCCTGGCCTGGTGCAGTCTGGATCAGCTGGACGTTTTCTGGGACTAGTGTAATTCTCATATAGTTTGTAATTTGCGCTGCCAGATTGTGCAGTGGGTCTGGGAATGGATAGTACAGCTTTACCCCATTATACAAAAACGGCTCTGCTCTAAATGATAACAAAAACACAATGATTGCGCTAACTGAAATCAGAATCCTGACTAGTCTTGTTTTTAATTCCGCTAAATGAGCATAGATTCCTTGCAACTCTGACATTATTGTAATATTACATCAAAACGCTATTTAGGTTGCGTCTAGTGCTTGCCTGGGATTGGCAATAGTTTTGCGTCTGCAAGGCCTGATTTTTTTCTCTCTTCTTCTGTTATATCTGTAAATTCAATTGATATTACTGCCTTTAGAGCAAACTTGGATTCTAGTTGTTTTGCCAGCCCACCAATTTCTTTTGGGGAATAGATCTCTTTGGAGCTGCTCAGGAATATGCGCTCGCCTTTTTCTGCCTGCTCGCCGCCGAACTTGTCTTTGAGGAATTTTACCACCTCATTTACAATATCCTTTTTGACATTGTTATGATACATTGTGATTCCTTTGATAGAGTCATAGTCTCGCGGCGTTCCATGTTTGTACAAAAACACTCCGACAAATATTGCCTCATCTTCCGGCTCTTTGATTCCTTTGATTTCCCAGTTTAGGACCTTGGCTGGATCAAAGTTTGCTCTTTCCATTTCATCAGATGTAATCTTCCAGTATCTATGACGAGTTGCCAATTTGTTTTTTATCTGGTGATGTACTATAAAATCAATGCTGATGCACATTCATTATATTACAGCAAAACCACACCAATTTTGTTGCCACTCTTTGAAGTCCAGGTAATTATTGAAAACAAAGCTGGAATGAACGACCCAGAAGGTGACACTATCCTAAACGACTTGGTCCTAAAGGGAGGCTCTGGAGCAATCAAAAAGATCCGCTCTGCTAAAATGCTAAAGTTCCAAATTACATCATCCAAAAAAGAAGCAGCCGAAAATACAGTCAAAAAAATATGTGATGATCTGCGAATCTACAATCCAATGGTAAGCAAGGTTACCTTTTCGGCAAAGCCAATCTAGTCTGTTTTTATTGATTTTACTGTCTCTTCAATGAGAAGCTTGCTTCTCAGATGTGCTGCCAAGTCAGTCTGTGTTATGACTCCAGCAAGCTTTTCTCCTTCCAATACTACCAATCTTCGAATTTTGTTGTTTAGCATTTTTTGTACTGCGTCCTCTATTGTGGTGGTTGGCTCTACCCATCGAAACTTGGGCGACATGATGTCAGATACGGCAATCTCAGATGGGCGTTTGTCTAGTGAGGCTATTTTTTTGACATAGTCTGCTTCTGATAGTATGCCTACTGGATTTTGATCTTCCGTGACTACCAAAAATGAAATGTCTTTTTCTACGAGTAGTTTTGCTGCCTCTAGGGCTGATGTTTCCTTGGATATTGTGACTACGTGTTTGTTCATAATGTCTCGTATGTAGGCCATATTTTCGATGAAAAAATTCTAGATAAAAAACATTTGTGGTGTTTTTGTTTTACAGCTATTTGGCCAAAAAACGTCTTTTTTTTAACAGTTGTATTGTTGATTTGATTTAATAATCGCGCAACGTATGGTGATATCGTGAAGGTTGGCGTAGTCGTATTTCCGGGGAGCAACTGCGATCGCGACATGTATCATGTTTTGCAAGACATCTTCAAGCTAGATGTAAAGTATTTCTGGCATGAGGACAAGCTGCCAAAGAACCTGGATGCCGTTGTCTTGCCTGGTGGATTCTCATATGGGGATAGATTGCGTGCAGGAGTAATTGCCGCTCACAGCCCCGTCATATCTGATGTTAAAAAAATGGCGGACCGTGGCTTGCCTGTTTTGGGTGTGTGTAATGGATTTCAAATTCTAGTAGAGTCTGAGCTACTTCCAGGAGTCTTACTCAAGAACACATCACTGAACTTTATGTGTCAGTGGACTGAGCTCATAGTAAAAAATAACAAGACTCCATTTACATCAAAATTCAATCTAGGCCAAAAGATTCCAATCCCAATTGCAAACGGCGAAGGGCGATATTACATTGACAAAGAAAACTTGGATAAGTTAAAGAAAAACAACCAAATCGTCTTCCAATATGGAAATAACATCAATGATTCCGTATTTGATATTGCAGGAATATGCAACAAGGAAGGAAACGTAGTAGGCATGATGCCACACCCAGAGCGCGCAGTCGAGCCTGAAATCAACCCCAAGGACTGCAAACCATCAAACATGATATTTCAATCATTAATTGCTACGATTGGTGCAAGAAAATGAGCCTGCAAAAAGAAGAACTGGAATACCTAACAAAGAAAATAGGCAGACAACCAAACGACACAGAACGACACATTGTTGCAGCAGAGTGGTCTGAGCACTGCTCATACAAGTCGTCAAAAAAACACCTAAAGATGCTCCCAAACAAGGGCGCACGAGTAATACATGAAAAAGGATACGATTCTGGAGTACTAGATGTTGGGGATGGCTATGTTGTTACAGTACACATTGAATCACATAACCATCCTTCAGCTGTGGAGCCATATGGTGGCGCAGCAACAGGTGTTGGTGGAGTAATTCGAGACATTCTCTCTGCAGGAACAAGACCAATAGCATTACTCGATGGACTGAGATTTGGCGATATCACAAAAGATTCCCACGCAAGATGGCTTTTCAAAAATGCGGTAACTGGAATTGCAGATTATGGAAACTGTTTAGGAATACCGACTGTTGGCGGCGAAGTGGAATTTGACAAGTGTTATTCTAATTATGCTCTAGTTGATGTTGCATCAGTTGGCTTTGGCAAAAAAGAACGACTGATCAAAAACCAAGCAAAAGCAGGCGATATTGTGGTATTGATGGGTGGCTCTACTGGACGTGATGGAATTGGTGGTGCACAATTTGCATCAGACTCGCTTGAAACCGAGGATCGCTCTGCAGTGCAAATTCCAGACCCATTCATTGAAAAATTAATCATAGAAGCTACTCTTGAGGCACGAAATCAGGGCCTAATCAAGGCAATCAAGGATCTTGGAGGTGGAGGATTGTCATGCGCAATATCTGAAACTGCTGATGCGATGGGCGTTGGAATCGAACTGGATGTGAACCTAGTCCATACACGAGAGCCAAACATGAAGCCTGCTGAGATTATGACTTCTGAATCCCAAGAACGAATGCTAGTTATCACCGACAAAACCAGATTGCCAAAACTGCAAAAAATCTGCAAAAAATTCCGAGTCAGCTGCTCTGTTATTGGCAAGGTCACTGGCGATAAAATAATGAAGGTAACTGATTCCAAGTCTGTTTTAGCATCAATGCCTGCAGAGATTGTTGCAAATGCACCATTGCTGGATAGGCCATCAAAAGAACCTGCTTATCTTAAACAGCTCCAAAACAAAAAGCAACCATCTGCACCAAAGGACCTCTCAAAAACCATTTTGTCATTATTGTCTAGTCCAAATATTGCAAGCAAAATCTGGGTTTATGGTCAATATGATCACGAAGTGGGAATTCGAACCGTAGTCAAGCCCGGCTCTGATGCCGCAGTATTGAGACTAGATAATGGAAAATATCTGGCAGTCAAAATCGATGGAAATCCAAAGCATTGCTATTTGGATCCAAAAAACGGTGCGATGGGTTGCTTTGAGGAAGCATGTAGAAATGTTGTGTGTACTGGCGCAACTCCTATTGGCATGGTTGATCATTTGCAGTTTGGCAATCCTGAAAATCCGGAAATCTTTTGGACTTTTCTGGAATCACTAAAAGGAATCACAGAATTTTGTAAACACTTTGAGATTCCATGCGTTGGCGGCAAAGTCAGCTTGTACAATGAAACACCGCAAGGCCCAATCAAGCCAACTCCATTAATTGGGGTCTTGGGGCTAATTGACAAAAATCCCCTCAAACCACAAAAAATCGAGTCAGGTGATGTTCTGATTATGGTAGGCACGACAAAAGACGATCTTGGAGGCTCAGAATATTATGAATACGTTCATGATTTCATTGGGGGCAAGGCTCCAAAAATTAACCTCACGGAATCAAAGAAGAACATGGATGCGGTTCTGTCTGTGATACAAGGTGGCAAAATCAAGGCTGCACATGATTGCGCCAAAGGAGGTCTAGCCATTGCAATATCTGAATTGTGCATGACTAGCCAAATTGGCTGTGTTGCATCCTTGGACAAAATTCCACAAGAAAAGCTAGATCATGCGAAATTATTCTTCTCTGAGAGCCACTCTCGATATCTCTTGGTAGTTGAAAAATCAAAACTAGACTCTGCATTGTCCGTGCTAAAAAAGAAAAATGTGGCACACTCGCAGATCGGCGAGTTCCAAGGAAATGAAATCATATTTTCTGACAAGAAAAAACCAGTTGCCAAACTAAGGGTTGATAAGGCACATGAAAAGTGGTTTAATTCACTGAGGGAGCTGGTGCTGCATGGTTAAGGTCAAAGAAAACTGCGGTGTAGTTGGAATTTTCTCCAGAGATGGCTCTAATGTCATACCTATGGTAATTGATGCGTTACGTGCATTGCAACACCGAGGCCAAGAAGCATGGGGAATAGCAGTGCCAAACAAAACTCCAGTAAAACGATTAGGATTGGTTTCCTCGGCATCATCTGAATTTCAAAAAATAACTGAAGAATATGCATCACCTGCAGCAATTGGACATGTCAGATATTCTACTGTTGGTAGAAGCAGTCTTGAGAACGCACAGCCCCTCAAAGTAAAGGATCTTTGCATTGCTCATAATGGCACGATAGCCAATGTCGCAGAGCTTGCAAACATGGTTGGCGGATGCACGTTTACTCCGCAAAGCTCCAGTGATACTATGATTGCAGCACAAAGACTAGTATCTTTGATGTCCACTAATGGAAAACTCGGAGCTGCCCTATCGATTCTCAAAAATGAAATGGCAGGCTCGTATTGCTTTACCTTTGTGTCTGATGATAATGCTGTTTATGCCGCACGCGACCCACGAGGCTTCCGCCCGATGGTTTTGGGCTCTAAAGAAGAAGGAGGCGTATCGATTGTGGCATCAGAATCTTCCGCATTATCGGCAATTGGAGCCAAGCTAGTCCGAGATGTGGTTCCAGGCGAGCTTCTCAAGTTTAGCAAAACCGGTATGGAAACAGAAATGTTCTCAGAGGCAAAACAACGCTCTCATTGCTCATTTGAATTCACGTATTTTGCACACCCTACATCAAAGATGGAGGGAACAAACATCTATGTCGCAAGAAAAAAAATTGGACAATTTTTGGCCAAAAAATTCCCGATCAAGGATGCGGATTTGGTAATTCCAGTTCCAGACTCTGCAAGACCTGCAGCCTTGGGTTATGCGCAAGAACTGGGCCTAACATTTGATGAGGGCTTGCTAAAAGACAGATACAGCAAGAAAGGTCCACTGCGAAGCTTCATTGAACCACACCAGTCAGATCGAGTGGAGATAAACCGCTGGATCATACCAATCTCTGAAATCATAAACGGAAAGCATGTCATAGTTATAGATGACAGCTTGGTGCGAGGAACAAGCTCAAAGGCAATCATCAAAGCACTAAGACGTGCAGGCGCAAAAAAAATCAGCATGCTAATTACATATCCTCCAATCAAATATCCTTGTTATGCAGGAATTGACTTTCCATCACAAGACGAGCTTGCAACTGGCGCAAACCAAAACGGAACAGAATCAGAAATAATTGAAAAAATCCGAAGTGATATTGGTGCAGACTTTTTGGGTTATAATGACGCACAAAATCTGGCATCCGCAGTAGGAATTCCACACGATTCGTTGTGCTTTACTTGCACCACCGGAAATTATGATACCCTGGGAATAAAGCCACAGTTTAAAACACGTGAGGAGATGAAGGGGGAATAATGGAAATCGCATTTGTCTTGGTAAAATGTGAAACTGCGCATGAAATGGATGTAATGCGAGATATACTCAAAATCGACGGAGTAAAGGAAGCACATGGAACATACGGCATGTATGATTTGTTTGTCAAAGTAGTTGGTGCCAACCACAAGGCAGTATCAGACATTATAACAAAACAAATCCGCAAAACAAAGAATGTAGTATCTACTACTACGTTATCTACCATACCTGAACAAGGCGGAAAATAATCTTAATAGCAACTTTTACCGATTCATACCGTGGCGACATACAAGTTCTTCATCATTACAGGTGTTGCAGGAATTGCCATAATTGGAATTATTACTGCCTTGTCGCTAACTAAAGGAATCATATCCACACAAGACTATCAGATTGACGTGGATCCATTCAAAGACCCACAAAATCTCTTTGTTACTGCCAGAGTGATGATTCAGAACACTGGTGCAAAGCCACTGACTAACATAATGGTAAACTTTGGTGATGGTCACATACAGCCACTTGGCACGCTAGACCCAGGCCAAAAGGTGATTCTGTCTCCACCAGAGGACAATTCCCTTCGACAGGTATCTGTTACTGCAGACAATGGAATTTCCATTATCAAAGAGTATAGAATTCCGCCTAAAATGGTTGGAATGATGGGAAGCTAAGTCCAGGCCTTTCTATCCTTTTTCCAGACTTGGATGTCATCGACATAAACGTGGTCTTCAAAGTCAAACACAGTATGCCATCTTTTGTCATGTGGCAGCATTTTGTCTAGTTCTTTGACATTTTTGTTTGTTGGATACTTGTTAGTTAGTGCGCCCCACTTCATGTTTGGTACCTTTGGCATGATTTCGTTTATGTCGCGCATGGTATGGCTTGCAAAAATCTATTGATAAATTTTTGTACCGCTATGTTGAGAAAGCCCAATTATTCATTGCTTGATGTGAGAAGGCCAAATTCAGAGATCATAATTTTGTTGATCCTAGGAGTATCTGCATTTACACATCTGTGGAACCCAATCGGATTTCCAGAGATATTCTACGATGAAGGAGTCTACATGCATCGTACTATGAATGTCATAAACGGAGTCGGTCCGCAAGATGGCAAATTCTATGATCATCCGTTCTTTGGACAGATTTTTCTAGGCTCTATACTGTATGCAATAGGATATCCGGACTCGTTAAATCCCTCCTCTGATTCTGTCGAGTCTCTATATGAGATACCTAGAATTCTGATGGGAATTCTTGCAGTTTTGGATACGTTTTTGATTTACAAAATAACACAAAAGCAATTCCAAACAAAAACGGCCTTTGCAGCATCATTTCTTTTTGCAGTAATGCCGATTACCTGGATTACGCGCAGAGTTCTACTTGATTCAATTTTGCTGCCATTTGTTTTGCTATCTGTTTTATTAGCAATTTACTCTAAAGATTCTAAACACCGTTCGTGGTTGATATTGTTTTCAGGCGTGTCTTTGGGACTTGCCATTCTCACAAAAGTTCCAGCATTTACCATGATTCCCGTGGTGGTGTATTTGGTATATTCTCAACACAAAAACAAAAGACTAGTCGTATTGTTGATGGTGCCAATACTATTGCTTCCAATGATTTGGCCTGCGTATAGTGTAATTTATGACCAATTTGATTATTGGAAAAGAGACGTACTGTGGCAAACCCAGCGTCAAAACACTGGAATACATAACACAGCGCTTTCATTTGCTGCAATAGATCCGGTGCTATTTGGGTTAGGAGTTACAGGCTTGTTTTACGCCGGCATCAAAAGAAACTGGTTTTTGCTGTCTTGGGCAATTCCATTTGTTGTATTTTTGAGTCTGATTGGCTACACTCAGTATTTTCATTGGATGATACTACTCCCTGTTTTCTGTATTGGTGCGTCTGCTCTGATTCTGGATTTGGGCAAAAACCTGAATTATAAATCAAAACATCTGATTCCAATTTTCGTGATGGTAGTCATACTGTCCTTTGGCTCTGTCAATACTATTCTTTTATTGGGTTTGAATGTAACTAGTAATCAGTTCGAAGCAGCATCATTTGCTTCTGATGTTGCACTACAAAACGACTCTGTAATTCTTGCTGGACCTCAATTTTCATGGATATACAACGATGTTCTTCAACAAAATAACTTTCAAGATTATTCTTTAATTTTATTAAAGCCTACACCATCTGATTTTATTTTGATAGCAGATCCTCATTTTCATCTAGATTCCTACCGGGGAGAGATACTGTCTCAACTCTATAATACAACTAGTACAATCAAGACTTTTTCAAGTGCAAGCTATGATGTTTACACATATCCATATTCGAGCCTTGGTTACAATTATGATGCAGGAACAATCGAAATCAAAACAGCAAAAAATCTGTCAGATTAGGTTTTTCTCTTTTTTAGTATCAATCTGATCAAAACTGCAGCAACAATTGCAACTATTATGGTGATTATGATTGCAGCTGCAATCAAGACATATTCAGTTGGAAACTCAGACTTTGATGTGTTATTGACTGTTTGTTCTGCGTCGGCTGCTGGTATTATTCGATAAATCACGCCCTGTGATAATGAAAGAACATACAAAAATCCGTCTGGGCCGCGCTCAATATCAGTAGCACATCCAAATCCTGTGCCTAGAATTATTTCATTCCCAGTTTCTCCTATGTTTAACACTGCGTCTTGTAATTCTGGTGATTCAAAGACAAGTCCGGTTCTATCAGAGTTTAATGTGAATCTGTAAAGGTTTCCAGTATTACAATCGACAGTAAAGATCTTATCTTCCTGTCCTAGTTCTTTTGTCCCAAACTCGATGGCTGTTGGCGCAACAGGTTTTTGCCAGCTAAACTCTGGATTGCTATAGACGTAATTCTCATATTTTGGCAATGAGTCAATTTTGGTTTGATTTTCAGTAGGTCCCATGATTTCAATCCATCCACTGTTAAAGTTCTCTGGAACAAAATTGATCTCATCATATTCATCTGGACCATTTTCAGTATCCCATAGGTTGCCATTAACTGGATCGACTGTTATGCCAAAGCTGTTTCTAATTCCGATTGCATAGTATGGCCCTGGTGGGTCTACTCTCAAAATGACACTGGTGTCGTTTTTCCAATCATGCGGTCTGTTTTGCAATCTACCATAATTCCCATTATCTCCAATTACTGCATAGACTTGGCCATCAAAGTTTGCCATTGCTCCACCATTGTGATAAAAATTATCGCTAGGTAGTATCTTGAGTAAGACTGGGTCGACTAGCTTGTCCCCATTCCATGTATATTTGTAAATTCTATTTTCGATTGCTTTTCCAGCGTCTGATTCTGCTGCTGTGAAATACAAATAGACTGTGCTTCCTATTGCTGTGATTCCAAGCATTCCACGTTCCCCATCTTTGGCAACCGATACGTCCAAAACTGGCCATGGACTTAGCTGTCCATCTCTTACTAGTCTGACTAGTCCTGTGTATCGCTCTAACACCAAAATATCTTCACCAATAAACGCCATTGTAGTGGGACTATTTGGAATTCCTTCCTTGACAAAACGCTCTACTTTGAGGCTCTGATCGTGCAGAACCGGCCCTGAAGACTCGTCATTTTCCGTATGGCTGGCAAAGGCAGGCAAAAATGACATGGAAATGCACAGAATTACAAGGAAAATCCGCACAATTCTCACACCAAGATCATAATTAAAAATCCATTCAAAAATTGTTATAATGACTGGATTTTACTCGTATTTTGAAGCAAAATTGAAGTTCATAGGCTCTGGTAAGGTAAAAGACGTATATGATCTGGAGGATGGCACACTACTTTTCAAATTCAGCGATCGTGTGTCTGCATATGACGTCAAATTTCATGATCCGATTCCATACAAAGGCGAAGTACTTACCAAGTTTGCAGAATTCTGGTTTGACAAACTTCCAATCAAAAATCATTTCGTAAAGCCTGTCTCAAAAAACGAAATCATTGTCAAAAAAATGCAAATGATCCCAGTAGAATGTGTCGTTCGTGGATATTTCTATGGAAGTCTGATTTCTCGTTGGAAGGCAGGCGAAGTTACAATTCCACAAGGAAGTAAAACCGAGATTGCCGCAAAACTTCCTCATCCGATATTTGATCCTACGACAAAATCCGAGCATGATGAACCAATAAACAAAAAGATTGTACTAGAACGCAAACTTGTAAGCGAAGATGAGTATGATTTTCTAGAATCTAAATCTCTTGAAATCTATTCAAAAATGTACATGATTGCAGACGCTGCAGGATTCATCCTAGCAGATCTAAAACTAGAGTTTGGTAAGCTGGATGGTGTCATTACACTTGGCGATTCCATTGGGCCTGATGAATACAGAATGTGGCCAAAGAAAACATATGCTGTAGGAAAGATACAGGAATCGTACGACAAGCAAATCTTACGTGATTGGCTTACTGCAAATGGGTATCAAAAACAATTTGAAGATGCGAGAAAGGAAGGCAAAGAACCAATAGCTCCTTCCATACCTGCTGAGATAATACAAAAAATGTCCAGCCGATACGTTGATTCCTACAAATTAATCTCTGGCAAACCAATTTAGGCATAAAATATTATTTTCAACTCGAATTCAAAGTCAAAGCAATCCCATGTACTGTTGTTTTACACCTGTTTTGGGAGCAAAGATTCCAGATCTGCCAAAATTTTTAATTTTTTCAAATTACTAGTTTTATTACTAGTTTAGTAGTTGTACTACTAATATCATTACACCACAACTATATTCTTAGTAGTAAAAATGATGTTTCTAATTTTGTTATCAAATTTTTCGTAGTGTAAAAAAGTTAATGCGATTGGACAAAAAAATGTGATGCTAGGATCTTTTAGCTAAACGCATTAGATGCAAATATCATGTCAACATTATTGGAAAAACCAATCCGAGTCAACCGAGTGGTAAGCATCTCAGTTGAACACGCAAAAGCCCTAGAGGATCCAGCTAGAGCAAAGATAGTAGAAATGCTATATCACAAACAACTCACAACAGAACAAATTGCAAAAGAACTACAAAAAAATGGATACAACAAAGCAATTACAACAATTCGACATCACCTGGACATTCTCAAAGAAGCTGGATTAATCGAGATAGTGAAAATTGAAGAAGTAAGAGGCGCCATTGCAAAATTCTATGGCACATCAATTAAGCTGATCTCAAATCACTCATCAAAGGATTTTGACTCCAAATATTCTTCGATGATCAAAACAACCTCAGTAAAAATTGAGAAAATTCTAGAAGGTATTGCAAAAAAACCAGCACTGCAAAAAAAATCGGAATCTGCTTACAACGAGTTTGTTCTAACCGAAATAGTAAATCGGGCAATGGCAAATGTTCTTGAAAACAAGGATTTTGTCGGACAAAAAAAGATCAAATAACTTCAATTACAAACAATCCTTTTGTTTTAGGATCTTGTAATTTTTTTATTATTTTTCTTGGTATGTCATCTGATGCTTTATCGCAACCAATTGCCAAAGTTCTTGGACACAAAAAATTACTCTTTCTAATTACGATGTCGTGAGGATTTTCCAATTTCAGGTCTTCATGCCCTTTTCCCTCAATGACGAATTCGTCATCATCTACTTGGATGGTTATGGTTACTTTGGATTCTGATCGACGAAGCTTTTCTTTTAGATCTTGCGGTATGTTCATGCAACCATGAATCGCGCTGACACCAACAATACAATCTCCTTGTAATGTCAGATCGGGATCTGTTGTGATCTCAATTGTCCTTGGATGAAATGCTCGTACATTTTTGTGTCCATAAAATGGAATCTCAAATCGCACGACTCACGCATGACTAGACTTAAATTAAACTTTCAAAGATCTCAAAACAGAATTGCTTCCTTCTCAACAAGGCTATGACAGAGCTATTACAATATTTTCTCCTGATGGACGACTCTATCAAGTAGAATACGCAATCGAAACAGTACGACGTGGTGCAATTGCAGTTGGAATCAAAAGCAAAGATGGAATCGTAATGGCAGTAGAAGAAAAACCACGCAAATTACAAATTTCAGAATCAGCCCACAAAATTTTCCAAATTGATGAACATATTGGACTTGCGGCCGCTGGCTACATTCCAGATGCGCGAAGCCAAGCTGATAATGCAAGATTCTTCTCACAAAGCAATAGAATAATCTATGATGAACCAGTCGATGTTGAAACTGTGGCAAAGCATCTTGCAGACCAATGCCAGCAATACACACAATTTGGTGGCGCAAGACCGTTTGGCGTTGCACTAATTATTGGCGGTGTTGATTCTAGTGGCAACTCATTATACTTGACTGACCCAAGCGGAACTTACATTGCATATGATGCAGTATCTATTGGTGCTGGCTCTGAGCAAGCAAATGACTTTTTGGAGAAGAACTTCAAGCATGACATGTCACTAGACGATGCATCTGCACTTGCTACTGCATGCATTTACATTGCAAGTGACCAAAAAGAAGGAACAGATCACATCAAAATGTCAGTCATTAAAACATCAACAAAACAATTTGATAAAGTAGCTCCAGACCAAGTTGCAAACTATGCAAATCTTGGAAAACAAAAATTCCCAATTCCAAGTGCGTAGAATTTTTTGAACATTTCCGTCGCAATCCCAGATTCATGTCTTAAAGACGAATCGACCAAGCTGGACAAATCTCGCAAAGTCTCAATTATTGCAAGAGCATGTGCCATTTTTGGCGTTCAAACAATCTTCATTTATGATGAAGGACCAGGCAACACGCAGGATAGATTACTGATTGCAACCATACTTCGATATTTAGAAACTCCGCAATATCTAAGAAAAACAATTTTTCCCAAAATAGATGATCTTCGTTATGCAGGTGTAATGCATCCTCTGCAAATTCCTCATCATTCTTTGTCTTCTAATCCAAAAAATCTCAAATCCGGTGACATACGCGAAGGCGCCATAATTTTTCACAAGGGAAAAAAATACATTGACATTGGAATCCATCAGATGCTCCCATACTATGGCAAAGAATGGGACAAAAAACGAGTCACGGTTCAAATCAAAACCACAGACCCAATAACATACAAGGAAATCTCTGAACGTGAGATCAAACAGTATTGGGGCTACAAAGTAAAAGAACGCCCAAGTCTGGTCAAGATTTTAGAAGAATGGGAAGGGCTGATAATTCTGACTTCAAGAAAAGGCAAGGAAATAACCCAAAAACAGTTACAGGAATATGGACATGCAGACAAACCTCTCTTGGTAGTCTTTGGCGCACCAGATCGAGGATTATATGATATTCTGGGAAACAAAATAACTCAATTCCAAAACGCAAAAACATTCAACTTTTTCCCAAATCAGGCAACCGATACAGTACGTATGGAAGAATCGATGATCGGAATTTTATCCGTACTCAACATGGCACATTCAAATTAAGTTCCTGTATTGTAATAATCATGGCAAAGAAGAATTTTCTTTTGCTAGCAATTGGACTTGGGGTTGCAGGTGTAATAATTGGCGCAATCTCTATTCTGTATAGGATCAACACCATCACAAATCCGTAACTTTCGTTATCTTTAGGTATATAATGGGGTTAACAATTGTTTTCGATTATCCATGGGCCATAGAAAACACAGTCAGCCACGTCGTGGTAGTCTTGCATACCTACCGAGAGGACGTGCAAAAAGCATGGAACCAAGAATTCGAACTTGGCCAGATATTACGTCTGAACAGCCAAAGCTATTGGGCTATGCTGGATTCAAAGTCGGCTGCATCCAAATTGTCAGCATTGATGACCGAGAAAAAACGCCAAACCATGGAAAGCAACTAGTCAGTCTTGGCACTGTAGTTGCAACGCCGCCAATCTCAGTAATTGGAATTCGTGGATATTATGAAGACATTGATGGATCACATGCACTTTTTGATGTCTACTCTAATGATATGCCAAAAGAAGTTTCAAGATTATTTACACTAAAACCAAAAGAAGGAACACTAGAAAAAGCAGAAAAAATGCTAAACCGCACAAGTGAATTATTCGCAATTGTTGCAGTTCTACCAAATACAGCTGGAATCTCGCAAAAGAAACCATATGTCTTTGAAGTTGCAGTTAAAGGCGGCGACCTAAAAAAACAATTTGATTTTCTAAAATCCCTCTTTGGCAAACAAGTCAAAGTAGAAGAAGTCTTTGAGCTCGGCTCTAGCGTTGATGTTGCATCAATCACTAAAGGAAAAGGCTGGGAAGGCCCAATCACAAGATGGGGTGTAAAGAAAAAGCAACACAAATCAAGAAAGTCAGTCAGAGCATTAGGTACACTAGGTCCAATCTCACCATCGAGCATCATGTACACTGTGCCTCGTGCAGGACAGCGTGGATTCCATCAGAGAGTAGAATACAACAAAAGAATTATGATTATGAGCAACACCGACAAGGATGATTTCAAAATTAATCCATCTGGCGGTTACAAGCATTACGGATTTGTCAACGGTGACTTTGTAGTACTCAAAGGCTCAGTTCCAGGAACATATAGAAGATTGGTAAAACTTAGAACCCAAGTAAGAAATGTTCCAAACAAAGTTCTCAAGCCGAACATATTGGAGATTGTAGTATGAAAACACAAACACTATCACTAACTGGAAGCAAGCAAGACGAAATCGAATTACCAAAGGTATTCTCAACACCAGTAAACAAGGCTCTAATTCATAGAGCATTTGTTAATCTGGATTCTCATCACTACCAAAGACAGGGAAGAATGCCACTTGCCGGCCAAAACACAGTTGCGGCATCAAACGATCCACCAACTGGTCATGGTCAAGCAAGAGTTGCAAGAATCAGAGGCGGTGGCCCAAGACGAGGACAGGCAGCAAAAGTGGCTATGGTCAGAGGTGGAAGACAAGCACATCCACCCACATCTGAAAAAGTAGTCTACAAGAAGCTAAACAAACAAGAAAATCGACTAGCATTATGTTCTGCAATTGCAGCTACTGCATCAAAAGACCTGATCTCAGCGCGTGGCCATATCATAAAGGGCATCGAATCATTCCCAGTTGTTGTATCTGATGATATTGAAAAGATCTCAAAAGCAAAAGAAATCTCCAAGGTGCTCTCAGCACTGAAACTGTCCGGAGACATTGAACGACTAGAGAAAAGAAAAGCACGATCTGGCAGATCATCCATTAGAGGAAGAAAGACAAAGATTGGCAAATCAGTCCTCTTTGTAACCAAAGATGCAAAATCACTGTCCAAGGCATGTGGTGCATTGCAGGGCGTTGATGTAAAAACCGTAAGTGACCTCTCAGTTTTGGACCTAGCTCCAGGTTCTAGCCTAGTTAGATTAACCGTTTACACCAAGGGCGCAATAAGCGAAATTGGAAACATCAAATCAAGACATCTTGAATTAATGGAGGCACTACAATGAATACTACTCAGGCAACAAAAATAATTCTTAGACCATATGTCACAGAAAAAACATTCTCACTAATTGAAAAAGACAGTAGAATTTGCTTTATTGTGGACAAGGACGCAAGCAAGGCAGTAATCAAAGAGGCAATCAAAACACTATACGAAGAAAACGCAGTTGATGTTAACACAGCAAGAACAATTTCCGGCAAAAAAGCATTTGTTAAATTTGAAACTGTAGAAAAAGCACGTGACCTTGCAACAAAGATAGGAATGCTATAATATGGACCTCAAAAACTCAAACCTAAAGGTGTCAATAAATGGTTAAAGAATTCGATTATAGAGGCATTCCGCTGGATCAACTCCAAAACATGTCACTAGAAAAGTTATTTGAGATATTCCCAGCCAGAGCAAGACGATCCCTTACCAGAGGTATTACCGATGGCAAAAGAAAACTAATTGAAGAAATCAAGTTAGCAAAGGCAGGCAAATCCAAAAACCCAATCAAGACACACATTCGAGACTTGATTGTACTACCATACATGGTAGGAGTTACAGTTAACGTATTTTCTGGAAAAGAATTCGTTCCAGTAACAATCGTACCACAAATGATTGGCCATTATGTAGGCGAATATGTTAGAACAAACAAACGAGTCGTTCACGGTGCACCGGGAGTTGGAGCGTCTAGATCAAGTTTGTATGTGCCATTGAAGTGATTATCATGCCGGACTTTGGTTACGCATTTCAAAACTTTGACTCGACAAAACACGTTCGAGCATCAATTCGAGAAAAATCCATCTCTCACAAGCATGCTCGTGAGGTAGCCAAAATGATCAAAGGCATGTCAATTGAAAAAGCACGTGATGCACTACAAGAAGTAGTTGCACTAAAACGCGCAGTTCCATTTAGAAGATACAAAAACGAAGTAGGCCACCGCTCCGATACTGGAGTGATGTCTGGCCGTTACCCAAGAAAAGCCGCAGAAGAGTTCATCAAACTATTGGATAACCTAGAGGCAAATGCAGAATACAAAGGAATGGACCTTGACAGACTAAAGATAGTCTCAGCAAACACCCACAAAGGAGTACTAATCAAACGATTCACACCAAGAGCCCAAGGAAGAGCCACCCCAAAGAACAACGTTCTAACACACGTCGAGCTGGTGGCTCAAGAGGTATAGAAAAATGTCTTCAGTCAAAAACGTAATCAAAGACAATTATAACATGATGCTTCTCAAAGATTATCTGCGATCTGCAATCAAAGAGGCAGGATTCTCTCATGTCGAAATCTCAAAAACCCCAACTGGTACAAGAGTTGTACTGCATGTAACAAGACCTGGTATAGTAATTGGCAGAAAAGGAACCGGAATCAGAGAACTAACAGAAACACTAGAGAAAAGATTTGGCCTAAAAAACCCACAAGTAGCAGTAAATGAAATTTCACAACCAGAGCTCACTGCAAGTGTCATGTGCAACAGACTCGCCCAGCTAATTGAGCGAGGAACTGCATTTAGACGTGCAACAATGTGGACCTTACAACAAATCATGAATGCTGGCGCAATGGGTGTTCAAATCACAGTATCAGGAAAACTCCGAGGAGATCGTTCCTCATTTGAAAAACACTCACTTGGTGTTTTGCCAAGAGCAGGTCACTCTGCAACCATTATAGTTGATGAAGACACAACGCCAATTCCAACACCGATGGGCTACATTGGCGTTAGAATCAGAATAGCAAGAAAGGAAAGATACATTCCAGAATTTGAACTAAAGGGCAAAAAAGAGACCAAAGAAGAAAGGGAAATCAGACTTGCAAGAGAAGAATCAGAACGAATCGCAAGAACAGAAAGCGAACAAGTAAAACTAGACCAAGAAAAGATTGAACAAATGGATCTAATGGAAGAAGTCGAGGAGAAGCTAAAGTAAATGGCCCAACTAAAAATGAAATCAATTAGAGAGCTAAACGAGACTGATCTAAAATCAAGACTAGAGCAATCACGAGTCGAGCTTGCAAAGATGAGAACCGATGCAGCAAAGGGAACTCTACGCAAAGAAAGCGGCAAAATTCGCTCACTGCGTAAGGAAATTGCAAGAATCCTCACAAGACTAAACGAGATGAAAAAACAATGATGGCGCTAAACTCAGAATTCATTGGCTCGCAGACAGAAATTGTTGCCTCATCAAACAGATTTCTGGCTGGCTTGAGCGGCAAAATCATACATGAAACCCAGAACACATTCACGATTAACACAAAGAGAGGCTTTAAGGTCATACCAAAACATCACACCTCTTGGAAATTCCAAAACGATCAAGTCATTAATGGTGATTTGATAGCAAAAAGACCAGAGGATAGAATAAAGGTGAAAGCATGAAAGAGCAAAAACAGTCTTACAAGGGAATAGTAATGGATAATGGCGAGAATCTGAGCGTTCGAGGAAAGCTCTTCGAAGGCAAAGTAGTCAGCGCCAAGAACAAAAACACCGTAGTCATCCAAAGAGAAAACCCGCTTTACATCACAAAGACAAAACGATATGCAAGAAGTACCAGCACAATTCACGCTTACAAGCTAGCAAAACAAGAAATCAAAGAAGGAGATATTGTAGTTGCTGCAGAATGCAGACCAATCGCAAAATCCGTCTCTTTTGTTGTAGTGGAGGTCAAGTCATAAAATGTCTGGCACAAAAAGTCGTGCAGTATCTGCCAAAGGCGTAACTGAGTTCAGACCATATGTAACGCGTGCACTCCCACTTGGCGCTAGAATCACATGTGCAGACAATACTGGCGCAAAAATCCTAGAAATCATTATGGTAAAGAGAGCAAAGACTAGAACTTCCCGATATCCATCCGCAGCAGTAGGAGATTTCGTAAACGTTGTAGTGAAGAAAGGACCTGCAGAGCTAAGAAAGCAAATCTTTGGTGCAGTTATAATTAGACAAAAGTATCCGATTCGAAGACTAAACGGAGTCCGAGTCACATTTGAGGACAATGCAGCAGTACTTGTAACTCCAGAGGGAGAAATCAAGGGAACTGACATCAAAGGACCAGTTGCGGCAGAAGCATCGGAAAAATGGCCAAGAGTAGCAAATCTGGCATCAATGGTGGTATAAAAAAATGAAGCCAACTATAATCAGAAACAGAACAATATACCAAGCATCTCAAGCAGTACGAAGCAAGCTTCTCTGCGGCCATCTCTCAAAAGAACTCAAAAACAAATACCATAAGCGAAGCATCCGAGTAACAGAAGGCGACACAGTCAAAGTTGTCCGCGGAGAATTCAAGGGAGTCTCTGGCAAAGTAACTCGAGTCTCTTCTCTGAAAAATGGGATCGCAGTTGAGGGAATCAAAAAAGAAAAACTAAAGGGCGGAAACTTGGATGTATTCATCCACACATCAAATGTCATTGTAACTGATCTAAACACCGAAGACAAATGGCGAGCGGCAAAGCTAGAAGGCAAATCTGCAAAACCAGCTAAAGAAGCAAAACCATCTGCACCAAAGTCAGCGCCAAAACCAAAAACAGAGAAAAAAGAAGCGCCAAAAAAAGACACCAAAGAAACAAAAACATCTAAACCAAAAAAGGAGAGCAAGTAAATGCCACGAATAGCGGGAAGTAAAAAACTCAAAAGACAAATGGCTCCAATGTTTTGGGGAATTACAAGAAAGAGCCCAAGATTTGTAACCACCGTCAGACCAGGTCCACACTCTAAGAATTTCTCGATTCCAAGCGCAGTTTTCTTAAGAGACACACTAAAAATTGTCACAACCGCAAGAGAGGCAGAATATGCCATATACAACGGCAAAGTGACAGTCGACGGAGTAAAAAGAAAGTCAGTCCACCACGGAATTGGCTTGATGGACGTAGTAGAATTATCTGGAGTATCTGATATTTACCGACTGGTTCCAAAACAAGGACATCTCCTAGAGCCAATCAAAATAAAATCCGCAGAAAAATCAGTCAAGCTAGTCAAGGTAACTAGCAAAACTACTATTCGAAAAGGAAAAACCCAACTAGGATTCCACGATGGCCGATCATTGATCTCAGATACCAAAGTAAACGTAGGCGATACGTGCCTAATGCAAGTACCGGAACAAAAAATCAACGAGGTTCTACCACTAGAAAAAGGAGCAAAGGTACTAGTCACAAAAGGAATCAACGCAGGACAGCTAGCAGACGTCAAAGAAATCAAGGAGGGTACATTCGTTCTTCCAAAAAGAGCATTACTATCACTAGGTAAAAGAGAAATCGAAATTCCATCAGAACTTGTAATGGTGGTTGGCAAAAAGGAGCCAGTAATCCAAATAGCGTGATTAAGATGTCGGCAACACAAAATCAAATGAAGGCAATCAGACTAGAAAAAGTAGTACTAAACATGGGTGTTGGCAAGTCCGGAGATGCAATCGAGATTGCAAAAAAGGCACTAGACCAAATCTCTGGCAAAAAATCATGTGCACGTGACGCCAAGGGAACCCAACGAGACTGGGGAGTAAGAAAGGGTGAGCCAATCGGAGTCGCAGTCACAATACGAGACGAAGATGCAGCTGTTTTACTAAAACGACTGCTAGAGGCAGTGGGAAACAGACTAAAGGGCAGGTCATTTGATAATTTTGGAAACGTATCGTTTGGCATAAAAGAACACATCGACATTCCAGGAATCAAGTACGATCCACAAATTGGAATTTTGGGGATGGAGGCAGCAATCACACTAACAAGACCCGGCTTTAGCATCAGACTGCGAAGCAGACACAAGGCATCAGTTGGTGCAGAACACCGAATCACAAGAGAAGAGGCCCAAGAATTCTTAACTAGGGAGTTTGGAGTGACCATCATATGAAGGACAGATCATATGAATATACCGGCAGACACAAGCACGAATTTGGTAAAGGCTCTAGATGGTGCAAGCGTTGCGGTGATTACACGGCAGTCATTCAAAAATATAACCTTATGATATGTAGACGTTGCTTCCGAGAGGTTGCAAACTCGCTAGGATTTTACAAGTATCGGTGAATATAATGCCAGCAACTAACATTTTATCAAATCTATTCAATACATTATACAATAACGAGGCAAGAAGAAGGACCGAATGCGTCATCTTACCAACATCAAAACTTGCAATAGAGGTACTCAAAACACTCCAAAAACACAACTATATCGGAGAATTTGAGCACGTAGAGGACAAACGCGGAGGCAAATTCAAAATCCAACTATTGGCACATATCACAAAATGTGGTGCAGTAACGCCAAGATTCAAGGTAAAAAAAGGCGAATTCAACGACTGGGAGCAACAATATCTACCAGCATACAACCGAGGAATGCTACTAGTAACTACAAACCAGGGAATAATGTCGCACCACGATGCACAAAACAAGGGAATTGGGGGGTTTCTAATAGGATATGTCTACTAAGCAAGCTGAAATATTTGAGACAACATTTGATGTTCCTCAAAAAGTCAAAGTCACACTAAACAAGCACATGCTATTAGTAGAAGGCCCACTAGGCAAAGTCTACAAGAATTTCAAAAAAATTCCAGTAGAAATGTCAGTATCTGACGGCAAAGTATCAATTAAGGCAATCAACTCTAGAAAAAAATACTATGCTATAGCGAACACTGCACTATCACTGGTTAGAAACCTCTGTGATGGTGTAATCAACGGCTACACCATAAAGATGAAGATTGTCTATGCACACTTTCCAATCACTGTTAAAACCAAGGACAAGCTAGTCCTAGTTGAGAATTTCCAAGGCGAGAGAGCACCACGAGTAGCCAAGATCCACGGCGCAACCAAGGTTGCATCAAAAGGCGATGATATCACAATCACTGGTCCAGTGTTAAACGATGTTACGCAAACTGCGGCAGAAATAGAGGCAGTAACCAAGGTCAAAAACAAAGACCACCGAGTCTTCCTAGATGGCGTGTATCAATACCACAAGGCAAAAGGAATAGAAAAATAATTTTTTAGAATTAGATACTCGCAAGAATTAAATCGCATGCACCAAGCACAAAGTTAGAGCCGCCCTAGCTCAGCGTGGTAGAGCGCCTGACTGTTAATCAGGGGGTCGTCAGTTCAAGTCTGACGGGCGGCGCCATAATCTTTCTAAATTCGAATTCTGAAACATTTGTTTTTGATGCAGGATATATTGCAAGCGAGTTTTACTGTATATGATGTGTGATATTTCTAAATTCGAGTTTTGAAACATTGATCGTTGCAACCGCACTAGTATACACAATTAGACCAAACCGATCTAATATCTGATCGTAGATACCCAATAATGCAGGAGATTTACAATGGCCAGAACTAGAAGGGCCAACCGTTATTGTATTGATTGCGGGGGAAGACTGACGTATTACCCAAGACTTTCAAACCCAAAGGCACCAAATGAGCACCGGGTTTTGGTATATGCATGTCCTGATTGTACTGTGGACTTTGAGAAACCCAAGTTGCTATCAATTAGAAGAAACCAGGTAGAAGACCCACTTGAGACTATAGAAGTAGAAATCATAGAAAACCGTGAAAAAGTTACCCTGACAAATTAATCCTAGGAATACCGAGATTAAACTGGCATTATATTATAGATATCCAAAAATGTCCTAGTTTATCCTAGTTTGGATTGTTATTTGGCCGTAAAATGCCTAGTTCTGTCTAGTTGTGGCCCGAAACTACTAGTTTTACCCCATGTTTTTGCAAAAATTTTTACCATTATTTTCCATTTGATTTGGTGGTTGTGAGATGTGTGATTTTATGGTGCAAAGGTTAGTTGTAAAAAAATGGCAAAAACACACTAATTTTTGCCAAAAAACAGGGGTTTAGCTTTTCTTCGTAGGAAAAATAGTTTTGAGGTCTTTGAGTGGGCAATGGGGGTGTTTTGAGGCTTGCCTGCATTAGTTACGCACAAACGTTAAACCCCCGCCGATTTTGGACATTTTTGAAAAAACCACCAGACGAGTAAACTGCTGTCTCGTGCTAGGGGGTTTAGCATTTACGAATGATTTTGTAAGTATGCCGATTTGCAAAACATCTGAAAATTCTGTTGGTTTTTGAGTCTATAGGTGTCTAGAATTGATTAATTTAGCCCGTTTTACTCCAAAAAGGCGGGATCTGAGAGTTAGTTTGACCAAAGTCAGAAAAGCACCTGAAAAAGAATACAATAATTTTAGAAAATTTTTTGCCTTTTCATGTGTTGATATAATTATTCTAAATGGCAAATCCGTCCTTTTGACTAGGCGAACCAGAAATCCATACAAGGGATACTGGCATCTTCCTGGAAGCATGGTGCACAAGGACGAAACCCTGTATGGTGCAGTCAAAAGATCCGCAAAAGAAGAACTAGGCCTAAATGTAACAATCAAAAAATTTGTCGGAGTGTATGAGAGCTTGAATGAATTCCGACATGACATCTCGCATGGATTTCTGGTTATGCCATCAAAGGGTAAAATTAGGACCGACTTTCAAAGCGATAACTATGGGTTTTTTGCAAAATTGCCAAGCAAGACACTACCTCACCATAAAAAGATGATTGCCGACATACTCGCATTTAGGCACAAATGAGTAATCTTTCCAAATTCGAATTTTGAAACATTTTAAAAAGATCAATTAATTAGGCACTAATTCATAGTCAGAATATGACCAGCAAACTCCTAGGCCTTGTGGCAATAAGTGTACTACTGGCTGGCATAATATTGATGGGCGTGTCCTCAGATCAGCAAGCAGAGGCAAAAACCTCTAAAGAATCACCAGCACACAAGTTTAGTAAATGGTCAAAGAAGGTATGCGGAGACCAGTTCTGTGAAGAAGGAACACATCTCAGGACCGTCAAGCGAATAGGAAAGAGTGCCCCACACAATTAAAATTCATTATTTCTAAATTCGAATTCTGAAATATCAATAAATGCATGGGTTAATTAATGCAAAAAAGGTCAGTCAAAACATGCTCAAATTAGCAGCATTACTTGCAATAAGTATACTGTTGTCTATGACAATAATTAATGCACTGGATGCCGGACAAATGGCAGAGGCAAAAAAATCATCAGGTAAGGGACAAAGACACAAAATCTCAAAATGGATGGGGAATAGTGTATGTGGCGACCAATTATGTGAAGGTCAACCTTACTTTAAATGGAATTTCAAATCAATGACATTCAAGTCACCATACGATACCTATACACATCAAGAACTACTCAAGGTTAAAGGCCAGTAGATTCTTACCATTAATTTTTAAAAATTAAGATTAGAGGGTTAATTTCCTCTTATCTGGAAAATCCTCTATCGATTTGAGCTTTTCTCAGGCCGATTGAGGCATTGTTCAGAGAATCACAGAGTTGGTCACCACATACTTTGGATGGTACTCTGTGTTTATTCCACGTGCCTACGTCTTTTAGCCAATGTCCACGTGATTTTAGTGCCTCTGCATCTGGTACCATTTCTAGTACTGTTGCAACTGTACCGAACATTAGGACAACTGACGCAAAGATTGCGGCAAACATAGTCTTATTCATGATGATTTTACGCCTGATTTGGGTTATTAAACTAATCTCAGAACTGGCTCCAGATCGCATTAGGGTTCATCTCGCCATATTGTGGGACGTTTTTCAGTTTTTTCTATTATTTCTAATGCCAAGTTATTGTTTCGCTCTTGTAGTGCTACTGAAAAGTCATAGCCTAGCTTTATTGCCTCTGGAGATAAGTCCTTGAGATTTTGCAGGTCCTTTCCCTCTGTTTTGATTCGCTCACCTAATGTGCACGTCTTCCAATTATATGATAGGTCTTGGTGTTTTTGGGCCATCTACCCTCGTATCATCTGTCGCCATTGTACTAGCTGAACTTGGATTATTTGTTCTGTTTTTTGAGAATAAAAGACTCGCATCAAAATTGTATGGTTTGATATGATCTTGAATTTTGTTATTGTTTTGATATTTTATCTAGTGCATTGATCAGCTTTTCAATTCCGTATTTGTTTATCATTGATGTTAGATCTCGCACTATCATTGCCTCTTCTATTTCAGGTCGTAAATTGCTTGTTGATTGTTTTGGCTCTGACTTGAACATGCCCATTTCTTCCCAGAATCTATTCTGATCTGCTTTAATTTTTTCAAGCTTTGATACCTTGTCTTGTAGGTGGGCATTTACAAATTTTACAAACTGATTCGCATTTCTGGTATCATTCCCTGCTTCTGCGAACTTGTCTTTTACTTTCTCAGAATGCTCTCGGTTGTCTGCTTCTTCTTCTCTGAAATACAGTTTTCGGACTTGGACTCCAAATGGATCATCTTCTCCTACTTGGAGATCCCTTTTTTGCAGGTGTTTTTCGACCACGTTTTATTCTTTATTACACACATAATATCATAGATTCTGTATCAGATGAACAAACAAGTTGGCAAAACACACGCTTGGTATTTTGTTAAAACTAGCTTATCGACTCTCTATTAAGAAATAAGGCATCATCTCACACATGGATGAGATAAGACTTGCAGTGCCAAAAGCACCCTCTGATGCAGAGCTCAAAGTAATTGAGGATTGTTTTAGGGAGGTGCCAATTGAAGAGATTCTATCTGGCCTAAAATTTACCAAAAATAGGTGGTCCGCAAAAGATGCAGGGGTACTAAAGGTTGGACGAAAAAGCATCATACAAAAAGAAATCCACTCCATAACAAACGAGCAGGCACAATGGCGTCTGAAAAACTGGAAAATGATGATCTCAAATTATCGGCGCCGTGGATATAGCTATCCAACAATTTCTCGAATCAAAAAAATTCTAATTGAAAAAAGTAAAAAGAAATCTAAATGATTGATTCTCTTCTTACTTGGCCGCTTGATACACTGCTTGGTGGCTCTGGGATGCTTGCTCTTGCTTGGCCTTCGATGATTGCCTGAGCTTCTTCTAGTATTGCAAGTGTGTCTGAATTTGGACTATATGTGGATACTGTGGTGTCTGCAGCATTCATTGAAGAGCCTGTTAGGACATCTCCTAGTATTTGTGAGAGGTTTTGCATAGATGATGTTGCCTCTGGCATTATTCCAGATAGTGAGCTGCCAAGTCCCTTGATTACTGACATGCATGGACTCAATGTTACTACAATGTCTCCTAGCTCTGATACTGTATTGAGTCTTAGCTGGATTTGTTCTAGTGCTAGCTTGGCTCCATTTACCATATTATGCATTTTTCTAATTTCTAGTAATTCTGTGGCATATGCTTTTGCATGCAAGTTGTTGTTTGATTTTTGCGCAGAAACTATTTTGCTGAAAATATAATCGTGTTTTTGTTTTATTTTTTGAGAAATTCCGTCTAGTTTGACAATTTGTAGTTGAAGATTTTTTTGTGCGACATCAATTTTGTTCTTTAGTGGTACGTCTGGCTTTACTTTGTCGACAATTTTTTGCGTTAGACTCTCTGATCTCCCAAAATCGTTCCACTTGTCGCTTAGTGAACCCATAGTGTTAAGTGCTTGAAAAATTGGTTTTAAAGAAATTTGTAACCTTGGATGGTGTAACTCCGGTAACAAGGGATTGCGGTTACAGTTCTAACCAAAGGTAAATGTGTAGATTTCAAAGCCAGATTTTGCCTGTATCTCTATTATGTGCGGTGAGGATTCCTCGCTGCTTACTAGATTATACAATGTGGGTGTATTGATGGACACACTGCCATCTGGGTTAACATCTATTCCAGCTAGTTTTTCTGTAATTTTTTCCCCATCCAACAATATCTCTAATCTGGAATCTCCACCAGCTACAATGTTGACTTGTTTTGCAAAGTATGGCAGAATGATTCTTCCAGATTCTGATACTAGTGCCATTCTATCATCTAGATTCTTCCAAGTTCCTTCCAAGTAGAATTTGTTTGCATCTAGTTTTTCTGGAGTTGCATATGTGACTTCTTGTTGCGGTCTGAATCCTTCTGGATTTCCTATCTGACTACGTCCAAATGCAAAATCATATCCAAAGTATAACTCTGGAGTTCTTGATCCGTGTTCGAATTCTTCTAGATTTACCAGTGGTTGTGTCGATGCAACACTTAGGCCTAGTCTTTCTGCACGTTCTTGTAATAGTTGTTGGATTATTTTTTCTGTTTCTTCATATGCTCCCTCACCAATGTGGTCGTATCTGACGTATCCTTCATCGTCTGCAAGATATTTTCTTGGCCAGTATCTGTTCTCAAATGCATCCCAAGTTTGCTTGTCATTGTCTAGCACTACGGGATATTTTATTCCAAATTTTTCTACAGCAGCTCTAACATTATTGATGTCTTTTTCAAACTCAAATTCTGGAGAATGTATTCCAATTATTACCAATCCTTGATTGGAATATTTTTCATCCCATGCTGTGATGTATGGTATGGTCCGCTGACAGTTTATGCAGCTGGATGTCCAAATATCGTACAGGACAACTTTGCCTTTGATCTTTTCTTGTATGTTAGAATTTGTGTTGATATAGCCTGTAATTCCGACTAGTTCTGGGGCTTTATCAAAGCGGCTTTTGTCTGTAACACCTGATTGAATGCTTGGGGCTTGGTCAAGTGAGGCAAAATATACTCCAAGGATTGCTATGGCTCCGGCAATTACCATTCCCATGATTACTGCTGATTTGATCTCTGATCTCATGTTTATCCCAACAACAAATTATTCAAGAGTGGGAAGCTTGCCATTGTAGCAAGCTGGTTTGTTAAAACCAAGATTCCCAATAATATGATGAATGCCCCCATTGCAACAGAATAATACTTTAGATGTTTGCTTAGCGTTTTGATTACTTTGGTCATTCTTGAGAAGAATGCACCCATTAGAATAAACGGAATTCCCAGTCCCAGAGAATATGACAAAAGCAGTGTGAATGCTTGACTTGGTGTTGTAGCTGCCAAAGTCAGTATGCTTCCAAGAATTGGTCCAATACATGGTGTCCATCCTGTAGCAAATGCCAATCCAAAAACAAAAGACAGTGGATAACTTGCCTTGCCTCCTTTGGGAAGAATTTTTTTCTCAAAGTTTAGTCTAATTATTTTATTAGTCAAAATCATAAAGATACCAAATCCTATGATTATGATTCCGCCTATCTGATTGAAGCTGGTAATCAGACTAGTGGTGTTGTTTGATAGTATGCTGTTTAGTATTACCCCAAATATGGAAAACACAATAGAGAATCCTAATACAAAAAATATTGTATTTAGCAAAATGTTCAGTCTGTTTGTTGCAAGGCTTAGCGCTCCATTGTTTCTTTGAAGATCCGTAATGGTCGTACCAGAAATATAGGCCAAAAACGCAGGAATAACAGGTAATATACAGGGGGCCAAAAATGAGCCCAATCCGGCCACTGCGGCAATTGCGATTGTTATTTCTGCCAACACAAAAAATATCTGATTTTTTTATTAAAGCATTCTTCCAGATTTTTTCCATGTTTTGTATTGCTTTTTATCTAACTTGGCTATGTGTGAATCATGAACAAGAGATTCATTATAGTTGGAATTGCACTTGGAATCATAGTGGCAATTGCAGTCTATGTGGGTTCGCCTGCGTTTATGGGCTTTGATATGCGCAGATAATCATACCAAGTCGAATTTTTTACCAGCCTTTTCAAATATTTCCAATGCGTTTTCTATGTGATTTTTTGATAGCCACGAAGTAACTGATACTCGTAATCTTGCACTGTTTTTTGGAACCGTGGGATATCTGATTGGTTGCGCAAAAATACCACACTCATACATGAATTTGCCAAATTCTAGGGTTTTCTTTTCATTACCTACTATGATCGGAATGATGTGAGTCTGGGATTTGATATTGTATCCGATTTTTTGCAGTCCGGATATCATGTTTTTTGTGTTTTGTTCTAGTTTTTTTTGCTGAGTTGCTCTGTTTTGTTCTAGTCGTGATAATGACAATTCAACTAAAAATGATGGCAGCGCAGAAGTATAGATAAATGAGCGAGCCATGTTTATGCACAAATCCACAACTAGGCTTGATGATGCTACATATCCACCAAATGAGCCCAAGCCCTTACTTAGACTACTAATGTAGACATCAATTTTTTTTTCTAGACCAAAATGATTCGCTGTGCCCTTACCATCTCTACCTACTGTAAAGTCCCCATGAGCGTCATCCATTACTAGAATAGAGTCTGTTTTTTCTGATATTTCCGTGATTTCTTGGAGATTAGCATAGTCTCCGTCCATGCTGAATATGCCTTCGGTGATGATAATTTTTTTGTTTTTTGCACTTTTGATTCTCTTTTTTAGATCAGAGGAATCACTGTGTTTGTATATCTGGATTTTTGCACCGCTTAACCTGCATGCCTCAATTATGCTTGCATGGTTTAGCTCATCACTAAATATGGTGGAGTTCTTATCTGCAAGTACTGGTATTACGCCTAGATTTGCCATGTATCCTGTTGGAAAGACTAATGCGGATTTTTGTGATTTGTGGAATGCGAGTTTTTTTTCCAATCTGAGAAACGACTCGTCATTTCCAGAGACTAGTCTTGAGCTGGACTGGAGTTGCTGCGGCTTGATATCCCAGTTTGATAATCCTAGATAGTCATTTGAGCAGAAATTGACTAGTTTTTTTGAATTTATTGTAATGTGTGGTCCTCTGACTCTAACATTTCTGAGGTTTCGATAGAGATTTTGTTCTCTGAGCTCTATTAGTCTCTGAGCTATGTGGTCAAGCTTTTGCTTCAAGTTTTATTTTTTTGATCATTTCGAGGTCTTTATTCATTGGATTTCCACTCAAAGTAAGATATCCTGCACTGATTATTCCGTTTGCACCGCTAAGCAAGAGTTCCTCCCCTGCATCTTCTAGATGAACTTCGCGCCCTCCTGAAATCTTGATAATTGATTTTGGCAACGCAAATCTGGTCACCGCAAAAACCCTCAAAATCTCTTCAAATGGTATTGGTGTTTGTAATTCTAGTGGGGTTCCAGGAATTGCCACAAGTAGATTTATTGTGACTTCTTCAGGCTCTAGTCTTGCCAGGTCTACAATCAATTCTAGTCTTTGCTGGCGAGTCTCGCCCATGCCAATGATGCCGCCGGTGCAAAGCTCAAGACCCGCACTTCGTGCAATGTGCAATGTGTCTAGTCTGTCTTGGTATGTGTGAGTGGTGCAGATTTGTGGGAATTTTGATCTCGCAGTCTCTAGGTTGTGATTGTATCGCTTTACTCCTAGTTCTTTGAGTGTTTTTGCTTGTGATTCAGTCAAAAATCCAAGACTGCACTCTATTGATATTCCGATTTCATCTCTTATCTGGGAAATTATGTTGCAAACTTTGAGAAAATCTGAATCTGATGGTTGACGCCACGCCGCAACCAAACAATATGATTCTGCACCTTCATCTTTTGCCTTTTTTGCCATTTTGAGAATTTCTTCTGCTGGCAATAACTGATAGCTGTCTATTCCGGTATTAAAAAACGCCGATTGGCCGCAAAACACGCAATCTTCACTGCAATAATTTTTCTTAATGTTGGCAAGCTGCTCTACATCCACTTTGTTTCCTTGAAACGTTCGTGTGATCTTGTTTGCGGACTCTGTAAGTGTTTTTAGGTCTGTAGTGTTGATGAGTGACTCTAGTTCTGACGGGTCTAACTTTTTTCCATTTAGGACCTTATTTTGATATTCTAAAATCAACTCTGAATCCATACTGGTATGGTTTTTTCTATAATCTGAGATTTTAAATGTTAACCTGTTCTGGTATGGTGGTTTACAATTATTTTGATATGTTTTTGATAGTCTTGATTGTGCCATCTACTAGAAAATCAATGTCTTTTTTGGGCATGGCGAGAGGTGGAACCAGCATGACTATGTTGCCTAGGGCCCTAAGATAGACTCCGTGCTTTTTTGCCTCATCAAAAACTATCTTGTTGGCAGATTTTGCAAATGTTTTTGGCGTCTTTTTTGCCTTGTCTGAGACTAGATCTATTGCAGCAAGCATTCCTTTGTGCCTAATATCGCCAACGGTACTTAGTTGCTGCAATTCTTCTAGGCGTTTTTGCAGGTGTTTTGCAGTGTCTTTTACTTTTGAGATGAGATTTGTCTTTTTGTATAGTTCTAGGTTTTTGTTTGCAACTGCACATGCTAGTGTGTTGCCAGTAAATGTGTGTCCATGATAGAGGTGTTTCATTTGGAAATAATCACTCAAAAACGAGTCATAGATTTTTTTTGTCACCAGAGTTGCAGCCATTGGCAGGTATCCCGCAGTAAGCATTTTGCCATATGCTACAATGTCTGGCCTGCTTTTTTGTGCAGTATATTCAACAAGCGAGCCAAGTCTGCCAAATCCGGTCGCAATCTCGTCTAGTATGAATAGTACATTGTGTTTTTTGCAAATCTTGCTTATTTGTGACTGGAAATTATTTTGGTAAATGTTGACTCCACCAGCTATTTGTGCCCCGCTTTCCATAACAAACGCTGCAATGTTGTGGTTTTTTGTCAGTGTTGTTTCTATTTTTTCTATGGTTTGAGTATAATATTTGTCGAGATTTTGGATTTTGTAGCTATTCTCAAATGGGATCTGAATTGACTTGTAGAGATTTTTTTTGAATTTAGCAAAAAATGCGGGAACAAATCCTACTGACATTGTGCCAAATGTGTCTCCATGGTATCCATTTTGGAGTGTGGCAAATACAGTCTTGTTTTTGTAGCCAATGTTTTGCCAGTATTGAATTGCTGCCTTGAATGCAATCTCCATTGCAGTAGAGCCATTATCAGAATAAAAGACACGATTCATTCCAGGCGATATTGAGACTAGTTTTCGTGCCAGGTCTTCTGCCTGGTTGTTTGTCAAATTGAACAATGATGAGTGGATTATCTTTTTTGATTGCTGATTTATTGCAGAGATTATCTCTTTTTTAGAATGCCCCCAGACATTGCACCACATGCTTGCAACGCCGTCTAGGTATCGATTCCCCTTGGAATCAACTAGCCAAAATCCGTCCCCCTTAACTATATTTGGAAAAGAATCCCACTCTGACATTTGCGTGTATGGATGCCAGATGGAACTAGTCATGACTTTGTGAGTTAATTTTCATTTTAATAATCAAGCGATGAAAGGATTAATTCTAGAGTTGGCAGATTTTTCACATGAAGTCGCTTTTTGTCACAGGCGCTGATACTGGTGTTGGCAAGACCGTTTTTACATGTGCGTTGGCACATGCATTGCGTTTGGCTGGAATTAATGTTGGTGTCATGAAGCCGTTTGCTACTGGCTTGCCTCGGGCTGGACAATACAAATCCGAAGATGTCGAATTGTTGATCAAATCTTCAAGCGTATCTGATCCTCAAGAACTGGTGAATCCGTACTTTTTTGAAATCCCAGCATCGCCATACATGGCTGCAAAAAAACTGGAAAAAGCAATTGATGTTGATGTTGTGCTTTCAGCCTTTGAGCGTCTACAATCAGCTCATGATGTCATCTTAGTTGAGGGAATTGGAGGAATAATGACGCCAATTCTAAAAGACTATTTTGTTGCAGACTTGATCAAGAACCTCCACTTGGATTCCATACTTGTGACTAGCACAAAGATAGGCAGCGTCAATCATACCTTGTTAACACTTGATGCGTGCAAAAAATACGGAATACGAATTGCAGGACTGGTAATCAGTGAAGTCGACTCGGGATATTCTGTAGATGATCTGGAATCTGATCTAGTGTCATTAAGCGGCGTGGATGTCATCTGTAAAATTCCTCATGTTTCTGACATAGAGTATGCATCAAAAATTTTGCAACAAAACAATTTTGTGTCTAAACTTTGAATATTTTGAATTTTGATTGGGTTTTTCCTGCAGTAAAGTCCTTGATATCATCCAGTATTTTGGCAAAAGAGTCGCTTTTGTCTATTTCATATGTTTTGTATGGCAAGTCAAGCGATGATTTTTGAATCAACCAAATGTTTTCTTTATTGGGTTGGATGATGCTGATTTTTTCCAATCTCTGTTCTATTGATTTTTTATCATCTGTTTTTGGAAATACCAATATGATTACATCCTTGCTTGATGTTAGCATGGTTCGAATGTCTGGTATTACAATGTCTATCTCTGTTTCTGCTGGGGTGATCTTTCTCTGGCTTGGAATTAATGCATTAGTCAAAAGATAATGCATCAAAGATTCGGCAAATCTCTCATAATTTTCTGTCTTGTTGTGTCCTAGTGAGTCTATGTCTGCTTTTGCAAAAATCTCTTTTATGAGGGATCTGGGATTATCTGAGATTTGCTTGATGTTGTCTGGTATGGAATCAAGTGTTTGATACAAAAGGTCCTTGATTGGGTTTGACTCGTCCATGATTGTAAAATTTTGATGCGGATTTTATTATTCACAAAATGCGTATTTGCGTTCTCCTCGACTTTCTGGAGATTTTTCAACGCTTACTAGGACGAACTCATTTTTACCATTGAGCAGGCTCTGGGTTGGAGCGCGCTTGTTTTCATGTATTTCCTCATAGTCTTTAAGGGATAGCTTTATTCGCTCGCCTATTTCTGCTTCTAGGTTCATGTTTTTGACAATTTCTTTGTATGTTGGCTGGACCACGCCAGAAAATACCATTGCACTGCTTCCGCTACCATATGAGCCAAATCCGAATCTCTTTCCTTCCAAGTCTACTCCTTTTTGGAATTCAAACTCTAGGCAGCTTCTAAATCCAAGGTATAGTGATGCAGTGTACAGATTTCCAATCATCGATGATGCAATTAGTGAGCTTGCTAGCTTGTCTTCATAGAATGCTTGGTATTCCTTGGTTTTTGTAAATAGTTTGTTGAATTGGTGGTCTTTGCCCATATATTCTTCGTCTGCCAAAATTGATTCGATTGTTCCTCTTGGGTCCTTTGGAACTGGCTCTTCCATTCCTGTCTGCTCTACGATTCTTTTCCATCTTGGCAGGTTTCTCCATTCGCGTCTGAGCAAATATGACAGTGCCTTTTTGCCCATATTCGAATATGGCAAATGCATGCAAAGATAATCGATATGATCCAAGATGGTCTCGCCTTCTTGTAGCTTGATTATGCCTGTGTCCATTGCCTTTTTCTTGTAGGCTTCAAATGCCTTTTTGACCTGAATCAAGTACAGCAAATTAGAATACTGTCCGTGGACAATTGGGGTTTCTTTTCCAAACGGTCTGTAAAAATCATATTCGTTTTTAATTGAAGTAGATGTTACCTTGGAGTCAAACTGTAATAATCTTGGATTATCATTGAGAAGCATTGCTATTGCTCCGGCACCCTGGGTGTATTCACCAGAAGAGCCCATATCGTATTTTGCAATATCAGATACTACAACTATTGCATGCTTGCCTTCTGCCTCGCCTGCCCTAATCCAATTGGCATTATCATATAGGGCGTAAGAGCCTGAAACGCATGCAAACTTGCACTCTATTCCTCCACAGTGCTCAAAAGAGCCGTCTCCGTATACCTGCTCTAGCATACCTATGACATACGAGTTTAGCGCCTTGGATTCATCCAATGATGATTCTGTGGCTACATACAGCCTCCCAATATCGCTTGGGGCTATCTTGTTGCGCTGCATAATTTTGAGGCATGCATTTGCCGCCAGGCATGCTGGGTCTTGGTTGGAATCTACTATTGCCATGCGCGATATGCCTAAGCCCTGCTTTAGCTTGACTGGGTCTACGCCTCGTGCCTGGGCAAAATCAGTCGAATCTACAAACAAGCGTGGAATGTAAATGGCAATATCATCAATACCTGCTGCCATGAGCTACCCTTCGGATTTTTGAATATAAGGGTTGTCAGCTAAATCTGTTCTACAATCAAGTAATGTTGTGTGAATTTATAAAAAATAGCAAAATCTGCGCATTTGAGGAAAAATTTTTAGCAAATTATGATTGGTTAGGCGTGAACTTGTAAAATTATGACCTGATCCAGCCCTTTTGTAGGGGGTGGTCTTCTGGCTCTCCTACTCCGGTTGCATATCGCCATATTATGGGCATATCTGCATTCATTTTGGCCTTGATCTGAATTAGGGACTCGATCTCTGAGTTTAGGTTGGAATCTGCTGTGGGACAAGTCTGGCAGAACTTGCATTTTTGGTCCAATGTTATTGGATTTGTTTCTATTAGCGGATATGCCCTGCATGCAAGCGGCCTTGACTGGTAAATCATACAGGCAAATCCACCATGGGGTGACTTTTCCTTGAAGTCCAAAAAAGGGCATGTGTTGCCGTTTTGCTCTTTTCCCATCATTTGATATGCAATTATTTTTTCTGGTCCGGCATCATTTTGTGATAGTCCTATTCTTGGTATGATGTTGATGTGGATTCCAATCTTTTTTGCCACATCTTCTATTCTCTGCTTTTCTTCTGGCAGTATCAAAACCCCTATTTTGCCGAATTGTTTTGATGGATAATACTCTCGCTCTATACAGCACTGCGAGCAGTCTTGGACGCAATTGAATTCCATTTATTTTGCCAGGATATCTTCGGAATCTAAAATGTTGGCAAACACGTCATATGGTTGTGCGCCTGGCACTTTGACTATTTTGTTGTTTGGACCAATGACAAAAAATGCTGGAGTTCCTGTTAGGCCCACCGTCTTTGCATCTTCGGAGCTGGATTGGATCTTTTGAAGATATTTTTCACTTGCCATGCACTCCGTAAATGCTGTTTGGTCCAGACCTACATCTTGGGCAAACTTTAGCTGATTTTGCGCAGATGCCCATCCGTTATTCTCACCATTCCAGTTTTGGTATAACACATCGTGATATTCCCAGAACTTTCCTTGCTCATCAGCACAATGAGCTGCATGGGCTGCTATTACGGAATCTTGGCCTATTATGGTAAAGTCCTTGAAGATCAGCTTGGCCTTGCCTGTCTTGATGTAATTGTCGTGAATTTGGCTTTCCGTATCGTGGAAGAACTTATTGCAGTAAAAGCACTGATAATCGCCAAATTCTACTATTGTAATTGGTGCATTTGGATCACCTAGTATGGGTGATGCGTTTGATGAGAAAATCGACATTTGTACTTGTGGCGCTTGTTCTTGCAGAATCTGTTCCGAGTCTGCTTCTTTGATGTCTTCTGTCTTAAATCCAGAATCAGAGATTGGTCCATTAATTACAAACAATGCTCCTATTATGATGGCAGCTGCAATTCCTGCGCCTATTCCTAGTGATGGAGCATGTATCATGATTTAGCTAAAATCGGGAAGCATTTAGTTGTTTTGTGTAAATTGAACAAGTGCTGGTTAATCTAAGATGATGTGGAGTGTATCATGTGCAAAGCGACCGACTCTGGACAATTACTATAGTTGCTGCGCTGTCATCATTGTTGATATTGGGATACTTTACGCTATACCCAATGATTAGCAAGGAAAGCACTGCTCAGAAAATAGAGTCCGGACTAGGCGAATCTATTGCAAAATTTGATTCCATACGCGAAGAGCCGTTTGAATCAGAGATATCTCCTGGCACGTAATCTGAAATGTAAATAAATCCCAGCAATGGGAAAAAATCATGAAGCGGGTTTTTGTCAATGGTTATGGCTCCATTGGAAACAGAATAGCCCAATTTATCAAAGATGATCCTGAAATCAAAGTAATCGGCGTTGGCAAGTTTTCGCCGGATGAAAAGGTAAATGACGCAATTTCTCGCGGCTTTGATGTTTATGTTCCACAAAAAAAGATTGATTCTTTTAAAAATTACAAAATCAAAGGAAGCATAGAAGAAGCAGTATCGAACTGTGATCTGGTAATTGATGGTGCACCGGGAGGAACTGGCTACACCAACAAAAAGCAACTCTACGAGCCAAAGGGTGTAATGGCAATATACCAAGGAGGTGAGTCCGTATTTGGGGACGAGCGAGTCTCTGACTTGCTGTTCAATTCTCGCGTTAATTACACCGAAGCATTTGGCAAAAAGCATGTCATGCAGGGAAGCTGCAATGTTACTGGAATGGGGCGAATCTTGCAACCCCTACGGGAAAAATATGGCTCTAAACTGTTGCGCTTTGATGCCATACTGGTTAGAAGGTGGGCAGACTTGGAGCAGACTGAAAAATCCGTACCGGACACCATAGAGTGGTCGCCAAATCCCCACCACCAAGACGATGTCAAGTTCTACATGGGTAAAGACACACCGTTATTCATCCAGGCAATCAAGGTACCGACTCGTCAGATGCACGTCCACATGATGAGTGTGCGATTCCGAGATGTGGCGCCAAACACATCAGAGATTTTGGATTTATTCAAAGATGAATACGGAGTTGCCACGCTATGGACTGCCAAGGGAACAAAGCAAATCCGAGACGCTGCAGAATCCATGAAGTTTAGCTTCAAGGACACCAATATGATCCACATACACGCAAACATGCTAGAAACAATTGGTGATACCGTAAAGATGGTCTATTCTGATGATCAAACAGGCATAGTCATTCCAGAGAATCATATGCTAATGCAGGCAATGCTATTTGAAAAATCATACGAGGAAGCCTTTGCTCATACTGAAAAATTATTCCACATGGAAGAAAAGAAAAAGGCACTAGAGCAGTTTTTTGCCAAAAAATAGCTATTTTTTTCGCTCTCGCTCTATTTCCACAAAAATATGCTCACGATTTGTGTTTGGGATTATTTCCATAATTTTTTGCTCCACTGCATCTGTGACTGACTCTATTTTGTCAGTGTCTAAATTATCAATCAGATTCACCTGAACTCCCACCAGAATGTCTTCTGGGCCTAGGTGCATCGTCCTCATAGAGATGAGCTTGTTTACCTCTGGTATTTCTTGGATTGATCTTACTATTTTTTTATATTCTCTGTTTGTGACTGATTCGCCAATGAGCAGTCCTCGGTTTTCCTTTGCTAGGAAAAATGCAAAGAACATTAGGATTCCGCCAATGAACAATGATGCTATTGCATCATAAATCGCGTTTCCTGTTATGTCTGATAGTAAGATGCCAATTCCTGCAATTATTATTCCAAGTAGGGCTGCGCAGTCTTCTACTATGACAGTAAGCAATGCGACATCCTTGCTTTCCTTAAAGTGCTCTATCATCGAAGAAAAGCTGATCTTTTCTCCTTTTTCTATTATCTCTCTGAGAAACTGCTTTAGTGCCACACGTAACGCATTTGCCTCAAAGCCAAACGCTATTGTCAGCACGATATAGCTTATCTGGGAGTCTTTGATTTGATGGGCTTTTTCAAACAAGGATGAGACACCTTGTTCTAGGGACAATATACCAGATATGCCAAAGATCATCGTAGCCACAATAAATGACCAAAAAAAGACCTCTCTTCCATGGCCGAACTGGTGCTGATAGCTTGCCGCTTTGGTACTGGTTTTAATTCCAAATAAAATCAAAATCTGGTTAAACGTATCTGATGCAGAGTGGTATGCCTCTGCCCACATTGCCGCACTGCCAGTAACTAGGGCAGCGATGAACTTTGTAATTGCTATGCCTAAATTTCCAAACAGGGCAGCATAGACTGCCTTTTTAGAACCACTTGCCAACTATGTGATAATTTTTTGTTGATATGATCTAATAAACCCATATCGTGGTTTTGTGCCTAGAATTATCCCTTTGGCGGTATTGCAAATCTGTTTTGGGGATTATTATGATAATCTACCGGCAGACTGGAATCCTTTTGCCTTCCTGTGAGAATTCCAACTACTATGTCATCTTTTTTTATGATTCCCTTTTCTACTAGTTTTTTGATTCCTGCAGGGGATGCACCTGATGCCATCTCGCAGTCAAATCCGTTCAGACCAACAATTGACATGCCGTCCAGCATTTCTGCATCTGATACTTTTTCGACAATACCGTTTGTGAATTCTAGTGCTCTCAAGCCCTTGAGTATATTTGCTGGCCTGCCGATCTGGATTGCAGTAGCTTTGGTTTTTGGCCTGATTCCTTTGTCGTCTAGGTGTTTGTAGTATTTTTTGATTAGCTCAGTGTCTGGCTTGCCCTTGTTCCATCGCAGCTTTTGGCCTTCAAACTCTCCATTGTACAAATCGTACAGGGTGTTTGCGCCTTCAGAGTTTATGACTGCGATTCTTGGAATTTTTTTAATCCAGCCCCACTCGTACAATTCCATTAGGGCTTTGCCACAGCTAGAAATGTTTCCTAGCGCCCCGCCTGGGTATACTATCCAGTCTGGCGCATTCCAGTTTAGGTATTCTATTGCCCTGTATGGAATGGTTTTTTGGCCTTCTATTCTAAATGGATTTACGGAATTTACCGTATACCCATCGCGGTTTTTTGCGTCATCCAGTGATTTGGCTAGTGCGTCATCAAAGTTTCCCTGCACTTGGACAATTTGCGCCCCAAACTGGTATGCCTGTGATAGTTTTCCTGGGGCGATTTGGCCTGCCGGAATGTATACATCGCACTCCATGTTTTCATTTGCTGCATACATGGCAGCAGCTGCCGATGTATTGCCAGTTGATGCACAGATTATTTTTTTTGCGCCAATTAGCTTTGCGTGTGTTACGGCAGTTGACATGCCGTTGTCCTTAAAGGAGCCGCTTGGGTTGTAGCCTTCTGGCTGGAGCCATAATGAATCATGGTTTATTCCAATAAAGTCTGCTACCTTTGACATTTGATACGGCTTGGACTGGCGACCTTCGGCACCATCCAAAGACACCAAATATCTAGAGCACTCGTCCTTGTTTGCAGTATCTATTTGGCAGAAATTCAGCAGGTCGCGAAATCGCCAGACTCCGCTTTCATTGAAAATGTTTCCCTGCGAGTTTCGCCTGTTGTAGAATAATTCCTTGAGTTCTGGAGAAGGCCTGTTTTTGTATTTGACGTCTAGTAGGTGGCCTCGCTCGCACTCGATGTTTCTTGAGTTGATTGGATATTCTAGGCCGCAGGATGGGTCTATGCATTTGAGATAAGCATTATCATTCAATACAGATTTGACACTGGGCACCACTTTAAATTTGAATTGTTAATTTTTTGTCAGAGTAGACTAAGCTTTTTCAATGGTATCATGACACCAAAAGAAAATGGTCACATTCGAGGAATATCTCAAAAACATACTGCGTCAAGTAGATGACTCTAATACCATACTGGAGAATCTGCGGGACAAGCCAGGCGATCTGGAGATAATTCGGCGCGAGCTGGCAAAAATTAACGGACTATTATCTGCAATATCCTCAAAACTGGAATCAAACAAGCAGGAATTATCTGACTATCAGTATGTTTTATCGCCAATTAGAAAATACTTGGAAAACTACGAGTTTTTCCGCGAAATGGATACCTTATCATTGTTATACTCTGATGATTCGTCTAGACTAAAGAATCTACGACTTGCCATTATTGGTGCCATAAAGGAAAACAATCTATTGGGGCACATCCAAGCCATACTAAAGCAATGAGTGGCAAAAAATGCGTCATCTGTGGATGTGTCGATCACAAATTATTTGGCTGCTCTAGACACTGGGCCAAAAACTGCAGCTGCCACAAAAAATAGCTATTCTGGCTTGCAAATATCACATGGTGTGGCACTAAAGGATTTTTCCGCCAGGGTGGAATTGGAAAACCAGTGGTGGCTGTATTGCGCAAATTTTTGCTCAGAGAGGTTTTTGCACTTGGACTGGTGCAATATTGGTGATTCCTCCGATACTACAATAAAGCCAAAATTGGCGCTGGTTATTTTTTTGAAATCATCTAGATTCTGGATTTTTGTCAATGGTATTGATTATGGTGTGGTTATTTTAATTGGGTTTTTTTCCACCCGAACGAACATGAAAGTTGATGCAGCATTTGCATTCTTTTGTGAGGCATTCGCTTTCCTCATAATGACCACAGATTCCGCATTCACAATGTCCTGCCATGTGAGATGTACTCAAAAGTAGAATATAACTAAAACTGCATATTTTTTGCTGATTTGTTGCTAAAATGATATTATTTTTTTGCCTTTTTTGGTTTTAGTTCTTTTTTTGGTTTTGCAGGTGTTTTTCCTTCCAGCTCTTCTTTGATTTCTTCTGCCTTTTTGTCCACAACACGTATGATTTCTTGGATGAATCCGTCCAGATCATCATCAGAGACTGGTGGCTCTGCTTGGGCTGCGATTTCGTTTATGGCATTTGATATTTCTGAACTTACTTGCTCAAAGCTTTCCGGGTCTTCATAGGCTGCGCTGTATAGGGACTTTAGGTTGTTTACTTGGTTTACCAGCTGGTCAGTCAGTGTTATGGTATAGTCTGTGCCTGAAATGGATATTTCCTTTGAAGACATAATTTGATGATTTTAGAGTACTTTCTTATAGTTTACTGTTGTGGATTGGCTGGTTTTTGACATGTGCATCTAGGACAAACTAGGACACGTTTTGTGAGTTGTTTTCGTTTATTTTGACAAATAATTCAAAACACAATATACTCTAGTGCAACCGCATCTGAAATGAGATTGACGTGCTTTGAGTTTACCACATAGCCGTTTTTGATATCATTGACAGAGACCCAACGGTTAGTTGAGGTATAGTGACTGCGAACTTTGAGCTCATTTTCAATTGTCTCAATGTCAAATTCGCCTTCCTCTACTTGCTGGCTGGTCAGGTGTTTTATTGTGATTAGTATCTTGTTTACCTTGACTCTGTTTCCAAACCTCCACTGGACTGGCGGGTGCTCATCGGATACTTCGAGGATTTTTATCTTCATTTCCTTGTCGCCAAACACATTATGGCTTACAAGCATTCGCTCGTCTACAAATTCTTCGAAGCTCATGATGATACAATGGTGAATCGATAATTAAAGAGTTATTCTAGATTTGTTCTGTTTCCACTAGGGTCTTTGTGTTTTTGCTCACAAACGGCATGGTATAGTCTTTGAGATCCAGCCTTTGGCGCTTTGCGTCAATTATGGAGTGGGTGGTTCCATCATAATTGCAGGCAAAATCTGATATCTGCTTTGTCTTGTCCCAGACCTTGTAGTATTCGCGTAATTCTCTTTTTTCGTATTCCCCAAGACCGATTCTTTTCTTTGATAAAAACTTGAACGCAAAGATTACCTCTCTGGTCTGGTACAACTCAAAATTATCGACCCACTTTAGGCATCGAATTATTTGATCAAATGGCACCACCAGGGAATTTGTGGTGCCTGACTTTGCCTCTATTGTAAATATAGTGCTGTTTTTTGTGCTAATAGCCAAAATGTCTGGCAATCCTACACTTGGCGAGCCGAGCCTAAAGCCCTTCCAGCCATCTGTGGAATTGAACCTCTTCACTAGGGTATCTTCCCAGTGGTATCCTCTCTGGCGTCTGGTTCTGGCTATTTTGACATTGTCTTTTTTTGATCTTTTTGTTGTTGGCTTTAGTTTTAGTACGTTTGACACTGATTTGGTATTTGTGTGATGATTATAGAAAGACTGGGTTATTGTATTATCAGCAATTGGTCTTGGAATTATGACTTGGCAAAGATGAACTTGGGGGCTTGATCATAGCTGCAACTGGCAACCTTCATTGCTTGCCCTTTGGTGTTATTTGTGGTGCCTGTAATTTGGCCTATTACTCTTATGGTGTTCTCAAACTGTACAATGCCAAAGACCTTACCATCTTTGGATGACCACTCTAGTAAAATGCCTGGTTGTTTTATCGGCCTTTGGGCTAGCTCTCCAAAACAGCCATTGCAGAATTGACTTGGGGGCCAGCTGATTTTATGGCATTTTGTGCACTCACCTACCATAAATCGCCCATGTTTTAGCTCGGACTCAAAGCTCAATTTTGCATCACCAATATGGTAGATGATGTTGCAGCTGCTGACATGTTTTGCACTAGTCCAACACTTGGGCTTTCTACTTGTCTTTTTTGGGCCTTGTTTTGTAGCTGCGATGCAATCTCTGCTATTTGGGCAACTCCGGTTGCACCCAATGGATGGCCTGCGCCAATTAGTCCTCCGCGCGGATTGATCATTTTGCTTTCGGTCTTGTACAAATCCATGATCATTTTTCCTGCTTTGCCTTTTTGGGCAAATCCCAAATCCTCTAGAATCATCAGCTCGCAGACAGAAAACGCATCGTGGATTTCTGCTACATCCACTTGGCTTGGCGTTATTTTAGCCATGGAATATGCCTGGGATGCTGCATCTATGGTGGATTCTAGCCTAGTTAGGTCATTTTTTGTAAAACTAGCAGATGTGGTTTTTTGACCAATTCCTGAAATAAACACTGGCGAGTCGGTGTATTTTTTTGCCACGCCCTCTGATGCTAGCAAGACTGCCGAGCTTCCACTGCACGAGCGGGAACAATCAAGCAATCTTAGATCATCAGTTAGTCTTTTAGAGTCCATTATTTCTGAGACGGTGTAGTTTTTTGAATTATATGCTGCTGGGTTGTCTTGAGCGTTTCTGTGGTTTAGTGCAGAAACATGTGCTAGCTCTTCATCGGTTGTACCGAATGCTCTTTTGTGTGATTTTGTAAACATTGTTCCCCAAAATATTGGGTGGTTAAACTCTCCTCGTGATACGTCCCAGTCTAGGACCTGGCCGTCGTTTTCTGCCTGCTCTGCGCCAACTATTAGAACTACATCTGCCATGCCGGATGCGATATAGGAATATCCAGACACTATGGAATTTGTGCCGGAATTGCACATGTTTTCTATGCTTTGGGCGATTTTTGGGGTAATCCCTGTCAGCTCGGAGAGAATTGGAGCTAGGTATTTTTTGTTGTTATTAGTTGATACCAAAACTGCATCGATTTCTTTTTGGGCAAGATTCTTTGTGTTCTCAAATAGTTCTTTCGTGGCCGAAACTAGGAGATTTTCAATTGGGGGCTGGTCCAGTGTGAACTTTGTGGTGGAATATCCTGCAACTGCAACTCTCATCATACATCACTGAATGTTTTTGTGAATAGATCAAATGACTTGCCGACCTCGCCGCTTGGGTTGAATTGGATGATTGGGTGCGTGATTCCTGCGTCATAGAATCGCCTTAGCTGTTTTTTGCATTCTTGCGGCGAGCCAGATATTGTGAGTGATTCTAGCATAGAGTCTGGGATTTGCTCGTGGTTGGACTTGAGGCCTGACTTGAGATATTCTTGGTAAATGTTGTCTGTTTCCTTTTTGAATCCATTCTCTGCTAGGAACTTTCTGTATATTTCTCCAACAGAGATGTAAAATGCAAGCGTTTTTCGCACTCGTTCTTTTGCCAAGTCACCGTCCTCTGAGACACTTGTAATTAGCTGGCATGCAACATCGATGGTGCGTTTTTTTTGCATTTTTGCAATGGTTTGTTTCATTTCTGTGATTGGCCTCAAATAGAAAATCACTCCATCACCAATTGCCCAGGTAAGCTCTGTCATTTTCTGGTTTATTGCTGCAATGTATATTGGAATGTGCTGCCTTGGGGGCTTGACAAGTAAGGTAAAGCCACGCAGTGAGAATATCTCGCCAGTGTAATCGATTTTTTTGCCAGACAGGGCCAATCTGATTATTTCCACTGTTTCCTTCATTCGTCGCAATGGTTTTTCAAATCTGTATCCGTGCAGTCCTTGAATGATTGGAATGCTGCTTGTTCCTAGGCCCAGCGTTAGTCTTTGGTTTGATATGGTATCAATTGTTGCAGCGCCCATTGCGATTAGTGATGGACTGCGAGAGTAAATGTTGATAATCGAAGAGCCTATCTTGGATTTGGTCCTAGCGGATACTGCTGATAGCATTGCAAAGTTTTCCATTCCCCATGTTTCTGGCACCCATACTGTGTCTGGCCTTGTCTTTGCTGTTTTTTCTGCGCAATGGAGCAAATCCTCAATTGATAAGAGTGAGCCTAGGCTGTAGGATAATTTCATGTGTGTCACTTAGGGCTTTTTGCCTTTTAATGCCTTTGAGCACTCGTCTAGGTCCTTGTGCGAGTCTACAGAATACCAAAACGCGTTTTTGAATTTGATTCCAACTAGTTTTCCGTTTTCTGCAAATCTTCTAAATGTGGTCTCTTCGATTGCGCCTTTTGCGGGAAGGCTTGGCATGGTTTTTTTGTCGATATGGTATATTCCTGCATTCATCCAGACATTTTCTATTGGCTTTTTTTCTCTGAAATTGGTGATCTTGGAGTGATCTATCTCTACTGTGCCAAACTTGGTTCGAAGCTCAATTAATGCAATGGAATTTGGGTGTGGGTATAACTTTCTGACATCGATATTGGTTATGACATCGCCGTTTACTACCAAAAATGACTTTTCTTTGATCATTTTTGATGCCTTTTTGATTGCACCGCCAGTTCCTAGAGGGGCTTTTTCTATGGAGTACTGGATTTTGCAGCCAAAGTTTTCTTTTTGTTGTAGATAGTTTTCAATTTGGTCTGTTTTGTATCCAGTACAAATTATAAAACTAGTTATTCCAAATTTTTTTAATTGTTTTAGCTGCCACTCGATTAGTGGAATATTGTTAATTGGAATTAGTGGCTTGGGGACATAATCTGTAATGGGCTTGAGTCTGCTTCCAAGGCCGCCTGCCAGTATCACTGCTTGCAATGAATCTGTGACGTGCGTTGGGCTTTAAAATCTATGTATGCTAAATTATTCCAAGTGTTACTTGGCCAAAATAATATCCAACAAATGTCAGGGCTATGCTCCACACACACGAGCCGCAAAAAGTATACAATATGAACTTGATTGGACTCATTCTGAATAATCCTGCTGGAATTGAGATCATCTCTCTGAGTACTGGAACCATCCTTCCAAAAAAGACTGCCTTTTCACCGTGCTTTTCAAACCAGGTTTCTATTTTTGCCAGCTTTTGCTCTGATATTTTGACGTACTTTAGATATCGCAACATTGCTATTCGACCCAACTTGATGCAGACCAAATAAATGACAGTGGAGCCAATTGTTGCGCCAACACCACCCGCCATTCCTAAACCCAAAACCTCAATGACACTCATGCCGTTCTGTGATGCAAAATAGCCAGCAAAAGGAAAGATTGCAGCAGTGGGAATTGGTGGAAATACCGTTTCTATTATGGCAGCTGCAAAAACTCCAACATAGAGGTATTCTGATACTAGTGAGCTTATCCACTGGATCAGACTTGCTAGTTCGCTCAATTCTTCTCTGTTAGGTAATAGTGCAGCTCAGTATAACATTCTACGCAATATTGCTCGTCGTTTGTATGTGCACAATCATAGGTTTTGTTGGATTCTTTACTGCATTTTGCACAGACAGTCATTTTCTGAGCTTTATTGCACCCAATGCTATTTGGAATGCACCCACACCAAACAATGGACCTGCTTCTGCCATTGCGTTTCTTGGCTGGTCTGATGGTGGCATTGACAAAAACACTACGCCGCCAACAATTATTATTATTCCGGTGACAATTATCATTGCACCCAATATTTTTGATGATTCTTTGCGTGAGATGAAAAATGCAATTATTGGCAATATCATTGCAGGTCCGCCAAGACCCATTCCTCGTATTTTATGATCAAATGGCAAAAATCCTTGATCTGAACCCTGACTCGCTGCAGCGTCTGCTCCGTATATTGCAAGCAGTGCAATTGAGATTCCAGTTATGATAAGTGATGCCTTTAATGCCATTGTTTCCAAACGCAATTAATTACCTAATAAACCGTACTGGCTCGTATGTAGGCACTAGAACTAGTCATATGTTTAAAAATGGTTTTGACGTATGTATTATATCGTGTCATCCGATACGTTGCGTGAGATAGTAATCGATCAAGACGAAAAAAAGCAGAAAGCACTGGAAATGTTCTCTGATAACTATACTAGAGTAATTTTGTCTGCGATGATCGAGTCGCCAAAGTCTGCATTACAAATAACAGAAGAGACAAAAATCCCACTGACTACTGTTTATCGCAAGCTACACAACATGCTGGAGGAGAACCTCATCAAAATATCTGGACAAATAGCAGAAAACGGCAAAAAGAACTTTTTGTACAAAAGCAAGCTAAAGTCATTCCATGTTACCTTTACCAAGGACAGATTTGCCGTACTAGTCAATACCAGTGGAACCTGTAATTTCTGCCTACAAAATCACGCCTGAGCGCTTAGATTCTTTGGCAATCTGACAATGAATGTGGTTGGATTGTTCTTGAAAGTAATGTTTCCACCGTGTTGTTCCACAATCTTTTTGCATATGGACAAGCCCAGGCCGGTTCCGGTTTGCTTTGTGGTAAATAACGGATCAAATATCTTGGATGTGTTTTGAGGCGAGATTCCAGAGCCCGAGTCCTCCACTGCAAATATTGCATTAGAGCCATTATCCAATAATCTGATGTTAATTGTTCCCTTGTTATCCATTGCCTGAACTGCATTTATGAGCAAATTCGTAATGACTGCTTCAATTTTTCTTACGTCTAGGTTTAGTCGCAGGTCCACATTATCGATGTTTACTTTGATTTCTGGCGGGAAATTATTATCCGCAACAATTTGTTTTATCATGATTGTGAGGTTTGCAGACTGGATTTGCAGCTGGCTTGCCTTGCCGTATTCTAGGACATCATCTACTTGGTGTGAGATCCTATCTATTGCTCGATGAAGCTTGCCATAGTAGATTAATTTTTCTTCAATTCGAAGCTTTTGCTTGTTCTCCATTAGCTCAACTACATTTTTGATGGTGGATAATGGGTTTCTAAGATCATGTGCCATTCTTGATGCAAGCTCGCCAATTATTGCAAGCTTTTGTGATTTGATCAGCTCATCTGTTTTTTCATTTACTTGGCGCTCTAGCTGGTCGCGGTGAAGTTCAAGTTCTTTTTCTTTGAGCACTACTTTTTCTAGATTTCTTCTCAGATCTGATTCTAGCTTGCTATTTTCGGCCTTTTGAATTTCTAACTCCTTGTTCTTTTTTTCCAATTCATCGTTTCTTACGCTGAGATTTGTTGCCAAATCCTGTAGAAAATCAATTTTTTCTTTTAATTCTGAATTTACACGCATGATTTCACTAAATCTTGCACTGGATTGCATCGCAAGGTCACGAATTTGCACTTCTCGCTCTTCTAGCTCGTGCTTTGCATTACCTAGATCATCTAGCGCCTTTCCTGCCAATCCTCCATATTTTTCATAATCACTAGCCTGAGCCAATGATCATTGTTTTCTTGTAATTGGTATTACCTTGTGTTTGTTATAATCAAACAAACAAAATTTTTGAGCCTTTTAGAATTTCATAAATGCGCTAAATATGATATCACCGTAGAGTAGCTGAATCACAAATCCCGCTGCGATGAAAATCATGTATGGTATGCCAGGCGTAATCCACGTGTCTTGCTTTGTGCAAAATTCGGCATATTCTGCATGCTGCAATGACAAATTGAGTTTTTTGTATTTTCCTTGTTTTTGTTCTATTGAAAAGCCAAACTTGGGGTTTGCAGCTCTATATCCTACAAACATTGCGATTATCTTTTTCTTTTTGGTTTCATTAAATCCCTCAAAGATATCTCGTTTTATTGCAAGCAAAACCGCATTTCTAGTCACATTGACTAGCATTGGTATTATGGATAATAGCACGGCATTGGTTAGTGTTGTAAATGGCGTAATTGTTCCTTGGGCTAGTGATGCACTTGGGACTAGAGCTGCAAGAACAATTAGGGCAAATGCATCCGCTCCTCCAAAGAGGCCAAATCTCCAAATTATTATGGAAATTGGCGCCACTATCATTGCTATTCCTATTTTGAATAGTTCGTCTGTGATGTTGGGGCTAAATGGGATTAGAATTGCCGCAATTACACCAAAGACAACCCAAATCCAATCGCTGATTTCGCGCTTTTTGATATCTGATGCGCATGCAATTCCAAGCATGGCTAGCGCAAGTGCTATTCTTAATCCTTCAAATGAGACTAGCTCCAACATTTTCCTTGAATGTTATTCGTTTTTGAATTTATTTAATGGCAAGCTTGCGTTTTTTGCCTAAACATTGGATTTTGTAAAAATTATTTTGCCACTTTTTTTAGGGGCTCTAGCCCTTTGGATTTTTTCCAAAGATGTTCGCACAAGCTGTACATGTTTTCTACCATCTCTATGGAGTTGCTATCCAAGACAGAATCCCCATCATCATTCATGTCCATGGATTCATTTATTCCGCCAGACATGATAAGGTGCTTTCCTTCCTCTACTATCATTTTGGATTTGGATGGGAGTTTGCCTACTCTGATTTCGGATGCGCCAAGCTTGCATACTATTGAGATAATACTGGAATCATCAACATCTGTTACTATTCTTATTTGACCGCCGTTTGCTCGACAGATTTTGATTTTCTCTGGAATTGATGTGTGATACATTCGAACTAGATCTTTACCTGTAGTTACTACGTATGTTATGGAACTTGATTCAGAGAATAATTTTCCTATTCGTGAGTAAATGTTGTGTCTTCCCTGCACAATGGATATTGTTGCGGAATCGATTGGTGCTTGCTTTCTAGTTATGTCTTTGAGATCATCCGATAGCTTGTTTGCAATTTTTTGCATTGTGATAAACTCGTTTTCTTTTCTTTGTATGATGTTTGAGAGTCCTTCTTGTGGTTCTACTGGCTTGCAGATAATTGGGTTTGTCATGGTTGTAGTGATCAATCCCAAGCTTCGCAGCTTTTCCAAAGCTCGATATGCCTTTCCGCGTTCTATGTCTAGCTTGGCAGCCAAATTCCCGACAGAGAGTGGACCGATCTGTAACAATCCTATGTATAACTGCGCATCAATGTCATCCAAATCAAAATGCTTTAGCATTGTAACTAGTTCATCACGTGACTGCATTTGATAGGACTGTGATGATTCTAGTATATTAGTTTGAGCACATAGTTTAGAGGTGCGAGTCAAACTTTATCGCGCTTTATGCAGGAATGAATTTAATTTGTTTTTTGATTGCATCTAGAGATTTTAGAAGGCCTTCTACTCCAAGTGTATCATCAGAGTCAACCAAATTAAAGTGTCCTAGCTTTCTTTGTGGTTTTGATTCTTCCTTGCCATACATTTTGAGGTAGAGATTTTTTGCACCAAAATCAGAAATCTTGTATTTTCCAGAAAACTCGTCAGTTCCCAAAATGTTGTACATTATGGTTGGATGAATCAGCTTCGTGTCTCCTAACTCCAATCCAAGTATTGCCCGCAAGTGTTGCTCAAACTGTGATGTCGCACTTGACTCTAGCGTGTGATGGCCAGAGTTATGCACTCGGGGTGCAATTTCATTTATTATGACTTGATCGTCCTGCGTGACAAACATTTCAATTCCAAAAACTCCTGCACCATGAAGCACGTCCATGGCGTCATGTGCTATTCTCTCTGCTTGCTTGGCAATTTTGTCTGATACACGAGCAGGAGCAATTGTGATTTTGAGTATGTTGTTTTCATGAATGTTCTCCACTACTGGATATGTGGCAATTTGGCCTTTTGTGTTTCTTGCTGCAATAACTGATACTTCCATTTTAAAATCAACAAATTTTTCTAGCATCAACGACTTTCCTGGAAAACTATTGTATGCATTTTCCAAATCTTCAGAATTTCTTATCTTATAGTTGCCCCTGCCGTCATATGCATCTCTTCTTGCTTTGAGTAATGCTGGATAGCCAAATTGTTTTATTTTTTCTTTTAGGTCGTCAAGTGATTTTATCTCTAGGAATTCTGTTACTGGTATTTTGTTTTGTGCAAGAAATGATTTTTGTAAAAACTTGTCTTGGATTATTCGCAGTGTTTCTGGTGATGGGTTTATCGTAGTCTCTGACTCTGCTTTTTTTAAAACCTCGCTGTTGCCTGATTCTATCTCATATGTGAGAATGTCTATTTTTTTTGCCAACTCCATGATTGCCTTTTCATCCTTAAAGTCAGCCACAATTTGCTTTGCGCCTACCTTTGCAGCAGGGCAATTTGGGGTTGGGTCAAGCACGATTACTTCTGAGATGTGTTGCGGCATTTTTTTGGCAGCCTCTGCTAACATCATACCAAGCTGTCCTCCGCCAATTAGGCCCAGAATCTTCATCATTTGTTGGCATGACACTTCTGGTAAAAATAGTTACGTCAAAGATATTGTTAAAAGCATCATGGTCGTCTTGAGATTTGATGTTGCCAAAAAAACCTCTAGTTGGAATAATCATGGGTTCAAGCTCTGATAGCAAAATAATGCACAATGCAGCAAAGATCTTAGATGATTTTGGCATATCACACGAAGATCAAATTGTATCGGCGCATAGAACGCCAACCCGATTGGAAGAATACGCAAAACATGCAGAAAAAAATCAACTCCGAGTAATAATTGCAGGTGCTGGCGGCTCGGCACATTTGCCTGGAATGATTGCGTCACACACTATCATACCAGTAATTGGTGTGCCAATAATGGTGTATAATGACAAGTCAGAAAAAAAATCAGAGTTTAAATTTTCAGCGTTTGGCGGAATGGATTCGTTGTTGTCTATAGTGGAGATGCCAAATGGTTCTCCTGTTGCAACAGTCGGCGTAAACAAGGCAGCAAATGCGGGACTCTACGCAGTAAAAATTCTCGCAACAGAATTCTCAGAGCTCAGACCAAAGCTAAAAAAATTCAAAGAAAAACAACACAACTCTGTACTTGCAGAATCTGATGAGCTCAAAAAATCTGGGTTGGTAAAGTTTGTTGCAAAAAAATTCAAGTAAGCAACTTGAATTGAATGTTCTTTGTCTTCAGATGAGTAATTAGTTTTTGCGCGTGCTCTTTTCCTTCAGTTTCTAGGCTGAGTGTCACACCAGCAGTTCCAGCATCTATTTCTGAGCTTAGTCTGTCATGTGTTACCTCTACGATATTTACAGAAAGTGAGGCAATTTCATCTACTACCTCTTTTAGCGCACCTGGCTTGTCTTTGAGTAAAATGAATATCTTGACTAGTCTGCTCATGGCTGCAAGTCCTTTGGAGACAATCTGTCCTAGTAGATACATGTCTACGTTTCCTCCGCCCATGATTGGCACGACTGTTTTGTTTAGTGACGGTTTGGCATGGATGAGATATGCTAGTGCAACTGCGCCTGCCGGCTCTACTACTGTCTTTGCACGCTCCATTAGCAAAAACATTGTCTTGACTATCTGTGTGTCATCTACGATTACAATATCATCAATTAACTCGTTGATTATTTTGAATGTGTTTTTGCCTGGCATCTTGACAGCAATGCCATCAGCTATCGTTCTTGCTCCCCTTACTGCCTGCAGTCTGTCTGCTTTGACAGAGTTTTTCATTGCAGGAAATGCCTTTGATTCTACTCCAATTACTTTGATGTTTGGCTTTTTGGTTTTGACAGCAACTAGTACTCCAGCTGCCAGTCCTCCACCGCCGATTGGAACATAGATCTCGTCTACATTTGGCAGATCTTCTAGGATTTCAAGACCTATTGCGCCGTTTGCTGCTATTATTTGCGGATCGTCAAATGCGTGGATTATCTTAGCTCCCGTCTTTTTTGATATTTGCTGAGCCTTTGCCCATGATTCATCATAGTTGATTCCATCTAGTATTACTTTGGCGCCATAACCCTTAGTGGCTGCTACTTTGGCAGGCGATGCAGTAAGTGGCATCACAATTGTGCATGGGATTTTTTCCAGCTTCGACGCATATGCTACTCCCTGTGCATGATTTCCTGCAGATGCTGCAATGACTCCATGTTTTTTCTCATCTGTTGATAGTGATCTTATCTTTGCATATGCTCCTCTTAGCTTAAACGAGCCGGTTTTTTGCGCAAATTCAGCCTTGAGATAAACCTTAGAGCCAGACATTTTGCTAAATGTCTCTGAATAATACAATGGAGTTTTTCGAATGATATTGTTGTAGGAATTTCTGATTTTTACAATGTCTTCGTATCGGGGAGTCATTAGACTATCCCGACTGTTCCTTGGTATATTTAATTTCGTGTGCAAATTCTTGACTATTTGCAAAAATCATCTGGGGTTGGCACTAGTGGTTTACGCACAAAAATACCCATAGATCTTAAATACACTGACGATGATCGTACATAGTTAGTCAAAGGAACGTTCTCCCCTTGAACTATTCTAGTTCATTGTTCCTTTGGCTATTTGTTATCAACCGTATGATTCTGATATAAAATTTCTTTTTTACTTGGTAAGTGAGTTTATGATTTCATCTAGCGTGTTGATAATCTCTTGTTTTGTCTCCTCTGTGATTCTTTTTGGATCAAATATTGATTCTTTCTTTTTGTTTTTTACAAAGTCAAGATCAAACGTGCAGACACAGCCTTCCTCTCCTGTGACTAGCCTGTTCTCATCAATTAGAACAGATGTGGTGGTGTATGCCTCAATTAGGAGATTGTCTAGTTCTTTGAATAGTTCTTTTTTTCTCTGATCTTTTGCCTTAAAGTCATAGTCTGTCTTTTTGCTAGTCTCTGTTGATATTTCATCTCGAAGCTTGTCATTGTCAAATAAAATCTCAAATAGCTTTTGCTCGTCTAGGTCTTTGTAGCCCATCTTTTCTAGTCTTTCATGTATCATAGAGTCGGTAATCTCCGCAAGCTCTTTTTCCTTGTTTATGGTATTGTCCATTATTTCTGCTAGTTCTTTTTGGATGGTCTGAACCTTATTGTCTGGCTTGTAATACAATAATGCATGGTATTGTAGTGCCATGTGCCATAGCATGGTATAGTTTTTGATCTGACATTCCAGCTTGACAAAGACTCGCCTTAAGTCTTCATCGGACGTGGTGGTTATGCCTTGGGTTTTCCATTTTGGGGACTGGTTTAGTATTTTATTGTAGAATTTGCTTACTGCCTCTGGATCAAATGTGTTCTGGTCCGTTACGGTGGTATCTCCCAGCATTACCTTTATTGGAGTGGGCTTGACCAAGCCGTCCATGCTTTTTTGATATAGTTTGCTTATTTGCTCTGATTTTTGAGCCAAAACCACAAAGAATTCGTCATTGGTCTTGCTGCCTAGGCGCACAAGGACCGGCAATGGTTTGAGCCTAAAAATCCTAATGGTGTAGTATAATTTTGTACCAATCTCTTAAATACAAAATCATCCTACTTTTTCTTGAAATGGCGCTAAGTAAGATTTTATGCTCAAATTGTAAGGTAGAGGTAGTCCAGTATTACGACGATGTTTATAAGGGCAGGCGGGCAAAGTGCCCGATTTGTTCCGTTAGCTTTCCTCTGGAATAGTGGGAATTATGAGTAGCGCAGAGAAAAAACCCCAAGCAGACAAGCCAGAGCCAAAAAAGGCCAAAAAAGACTATGGCGTAATTGACATGATGCTATCAAAATCCTCAGAACGTGTAGTGGACTCTGAGACTTTGATAAAGGAAACTCAGAATCGAGTCTGGCGTGCACTAAAAAGCGGATATGAATATTCTCCCCAAGAAGACGAGTCTGATGCATTTTTGCGCAAGCATGTCTTTTCCAGAATGAAAATGGTTGTAATGTATGTGGATTTGGTAGGCTCTACACAAATCACATTGGATCTGCCAGAAGACAAAGTAGCCATAATAATTACCTGCTTTGCCCAAGAAATGGCCCAAACTATTAGACATCATGATGGATTTGTACTAAAATTCGTAGGCGATGCCGTAATAGGATACTTCCCAGCAGAGGAAAACCAACTCCAGCCAGCAGACAATGCCGTAATGTGTGCAAAATCAATGCTATCTGTAATACAAAAGGGAATCAACCCAATTCTAAACCAATACGACTATCCAGATTTGGCAATCAAAGTGGGAATTGACTATGGCGAAAACATGATAGTTCGATATGGCTCTGATGACAAAAAATCACACGTTGACATTTTGGGCCCTGTGATGAACATTGCAGCCAAGATTCAATCCATGGCAAAACCAAACCAGATTCTAATCGGCGATGATGTTTACGCCAGAATACATCCGTCGATCCAAAGTGGATTTGAAAAGGCAGTCTGGAAGAACAATGAATGGAAATATCGTCGAGACGATGGCAATCTATATCCAGTTTGGGTACACATTGACTAGACGGTAAACTTGTCTGGGCATTCAATGTGCTCATAGTGGTGGTCTGTGAATTTTTCTTGGACCACATACATTACTATTTTATGTAATTCTCCAATGCTGATGTTTTTTTTGCACTTGATGCAGTGCTTGAGTTTCATGTGTATTGGGGCTGCGATCTCTGATCGCTATAAGGATCTGCGATCAGCTCAATTTGATAAAAAATGACCCCTACTTGACTAGTCTAGTATATCACGTGCGTAATGCCAAAGCAAAAATACCGTACTAGTGCGAGTAAAATCATGGATGTGACTGAGATTCGAGCCTTTATGGAAATGCACGGCTATCCCTTTGGATTCAGCCTAAGTCCATTTGCACAGATTCGATATCCTCCAGGACTTGCAGGACCAACTAATCCTACCAAACTCAAAGAAAAAATAATTGCAGAAAATTCAACATTTACTGGCAAGATAAACGAGTTTAATCGAATGTATCTAAAACATGCATCTGGATTGCTTGATATGAGTGCGTCCATGTTTGCGCCAGGCCACCCAATGGCACACAAGATGGCATCTGATTATGCAACAAAAGATGAGCTAGAAAAACTGCGACTAGAAAACGCCGAGCTCAAAAAGAGAATAGAGTCTTTTAAGAACAAAAAAGTCTAAGACAAACTCTTTTTAACATTGCTCATATCATTATACTTACATGAGCAAAACCCCAGAACAAAAATGGAAGGAATCAATAGTATCTTATCGCAAAAACTGCCAAAAAATACTTGATCTATCAAAATCCATCCGATATGCCGGTGTGATAAACGAATTTGGAAGAACACTAACTGGAATCATACAGCCTGGGCTAAGGCCACTACTAAACCCAGAGTCCGCAAAAAACGAGTTTTTCATCATATCGAATTTGATCACTTTGCGCAATTCTCAGGCAAAGGCATTTGGTAATCTGGATTCTGCAATAATTCGGCACAAAAACGCAATCATAGTTTGCATTCCACAAGGAAAAGTTGTGTACTATGTCTCTGTCAATCCTAATGCAAAATCAATAGATGAAATAACAAGAAAAGTAAAGAGTATTGTCTAGGCCGGAGCGAATCCGTGATAACCCTTTGACTGTTTGTCAGAGTCTGCAAATTTTGGCTCAAATAGAGATATCATATATCCATCTGGGTCAAGCACAATTGCATTTTTGCCTGCCTCTCTATCCATTACATCTCGATGAACCCTAACTCCTCTGGATTTTAGCTCATCTAGTGCTGACTTGAGGTCACCTACCAAGAATCCAACCACGATTCCACTTTCTAGGCTGTTAGATGAATGGTCGGCTGTGAGTGCTGCAGGATGCAAGCTAAGCAAAGCACCTGTCTGCCCTAGGTCCACCCAAGTGCGTCTTTGGTTCTTAATTGGCAATCCAAGCAACTCGTGATAAAACGCAGTTGATTTGTCCAAATCCTTGACTGCCAAAATTACGTTTCCTACGCGCTTTATGTTCACGTAATGGTTATGCGGTACAGTGTTTTATGCTTTATTGTATCTCGATTAGGGTTTCCGTTCGCTCAACGCCGGGTATCATTTGGATTTTAGTGGTAATCTCGCGAATCTGGGCCAGATCGTCGACTTTGACAAATGCCACTGCGTCGAATTGACCAGATATTGGAAATGAATTATACACGTATTGCAGCTTGCCAAGCTTTGCTGCAATCAGCTTCTTAGGAGATGTTACCAGTATGACTGCCTTTACCATCCCATGTTTACCTCTACTTCGATTAGTGTCTCAGTGGTGACGATTTCCTTAATTTTCTTAAAGTCAATTACCATGTTGTTTATCTCATCTATTGTGCCCTGAAGCAGAACACAAATGTCTGCCCTTCCTGTGACTGGTAGGATTTCTTTGAGCAATTTGCGCTTTTTGCGCAATGACTCCATGACCTTGTCTGTTTTGCCAGGTTTGATTGTAATAAGACAGACTGCGCGCATTATTCTAGTATGATATGACTGCGAATAAAGTTTTAGTCTTCGACTTCTTGTGAGCGTGCTTCTTCGAGGTATGCTTTGCGGGCCTCTAGTTCGGCTTCTTTGTCTTCCTCGAATTCCTCATCAATTATGACTAGTCCATCATCTGCAAAGCCGGATGGTTTTTTTGATTTTGCCTTTTTCTTTTCGACTTTGGCTGGCTTTTCTTTTTTTGCAGGCGCGGCCTTTTTCTTTTTGTCTTCTTTTACTGGTTTTTTAGCTGCTTTTTTTGCCAAGTTAACTTTCTGAAGAGGTCATCACCATCTATTAAAAGATTACTTACTTTTTCGATTTCCACCATTTTGTTAAGATATAATTTTGGCAATCAATCTGATCTTTAAAGATAAGAATTGTGTATATGTTCAGGGTTTGAGATCGTATCTGGTTGTGGTGTTTGTAGTTGCGATATTTTCTCTGATCGGATCGGCATTTTCAATGCCGAGTTTTCGATCATATTGCCGCAAAACTGGATACAAAAATCAGGCATTCAGCATGCTTATGCAAATTCTGATGTGGAGGGCTATATGATCGTACATGAAAAAAGATGTGCCAAGGGTGGGCTTAGCTAAAATCATTCAACACCCCATCACTTTGGTCTTAACGTTAATGGGAATTTAACTGCAAATGCAATGGCAAATGAAGCCATCATGATTAACATAATTCCCAAGGGAAATTCAGGAGTGACAATCACTGAAATCTCTGCCTGCTGTGTAGAGTTGGCTATGTTCTCAATCCTTATGGTGTAAGTACCCTCACCATAATTGGCAAACTGATAACTAGCCGAGCCTTCGCCATTGCTTGTAAACCCAGACTTGCGATATATTTCTGCGGTTTCACGCAGTATAACAAAATCATAGTATGTATCTGATGCTGGGTTTCCCGTACTCACATCCCTTATTGTAAAGACAAATTCTGATTCTTTATCAATTTCCAGATTTGTTGGAAACCATGTCATATCTACTTGATATTGGCCCTTTGATCTGGCGTCTCCTTGGGATGAAAAACTAAACAATTCCACTGGGAAGGATCGCTCTGATGCTTTCTCTCTTACTGTTAATGGTATTTCCGCAGATGCGTATTCGTTTCCATCTATATTTTCAAACTGCATAATGATCGGACCTATTACATTTACTGGGACACTGACATCAATTTTGTTTCCAGATTGTGATTTTGGGATGTGTTTTTTGAAAATCTCATCACCTTTGTGCGTAATGGAAAAGTCGAATGGGACTGATACCGTTTTGTTTTGTGGCATGATTTTAATGTCAAATAAGACCGTGGCGTCGGAACCTGCAATCAAAACATCGGGTTGGTGCTCCAGAGTAATGCCATACTGTGCGTTCTTGGTATATGAAAACAAGGTATCATTTTCATGGCTTGGCTGCAAGACAAACTTCATGTGATTGCCAGAAACTGCATCTTTTAGCTTGTATAGGTCGTTTTGGTTTACTATAATGTGAACCAGTCTGTCGGGTGTGGAATAATCATCAATTATTACCGAATTTTCTGCAAGTCTTACGCCATTAACATGCCCAATGTATTTTGAGGATAAAATATCACCAAATGACTTTGAGAGCCTGATTTCCTGATGCACCACAGATACCTGACTCAAGTTTTTCTCAGACCAGTCAAACGGCATCATGAATTGGATTGTCTTGTCTTGTGCGATATATTCAAAGTCAGCAATTTGATCATAGTATGTTATCACATCTATTGCCTGCTCTGTATTGTGAGTATCAGTTACCTTGAATGATTGCATATCCGGGATGGATAATCCAATGTCATAGTTAAGCGGAGGGTTGAGCTTATTAGAATATGAATCCGCAGATAGAACTTCGACTTTGAAATGATATGTCCCGCCTGATCCAAAGATCGGCCCTGTTACTATTGCTACGTTACTCTTGCTTCCCACTAGTGACCCAAACCAGCTGGCCCCGGACTCTTCCTTTATTTTGACTTCCTTTTCATCAGTTGTGATTATGTCTATGTCAAGATCACCATCAATTCTCTGAAAAGTGTGATCAAATAGTGCGGTTCCTTCTCTTGATGCAATAACGTGAAACGTCACGTCTCGTACGGGTTTTTTTGTATCGGTTTCATAAAGATTGATTGCTATGATTTTGCTGCTTTGGGCAGAGTCAGGAGTAAGCTGACTCTCACTTATTGCTAATGTGACATTTCTATTTCCAAGCATGACAGGCGGCATTATTTCCGATCCCAAACCATGCCCATACGCATCAATAGCAACAAACGAGACAAAAAACAACGTAACTATTGTTGATAGTAGTATTTTTTCCAAGACTCTCAAAAATATGAAAACATGTCTGCAAAATTTTCTTTGATCTTCTCAAAAGTCGTCGGTTCTATTTTTTGCAGTATTTCCATGACATGTCGACGGTCTGAAAGCTCGAATTTTTTACCAAAACCAATGGATACACTTACCAAATCCAAGCTTGCAAGCTGTGAGAGTGTAACTGAAACAGTTGCGGAGGATTTTTTGACATGCTCTACAATGTCTGTAAACGAGGCTTCTTTCCTTGTTAAAAGAAACACGAGTATATCTCGACAGGTTTCCTTTCTGAGGCTAATTATCAGAGAATCATCAGAAGTAGGTTGATCCAGAAGGAAATACCTGACATTTCTTTTGTTTCTAATTGTTCTTAGCATTGTCCGTTTTTCCATGTTTGCAAGATAATGGCTTAGGACTCCGTTTGCAAGGCCTGAGCGATTCATTATCTCAGTGAATGTCAGTCCTGGATATTCTGCGATTATCTGGAGCAGTTTTGTGACCCTTTGATTGTATCGGTAATTTGCGTATCTCATCTAGTTCGACCTGAATATCCCGCTTGCAAAAAATGTCAGCATCAAAAGTATTAATCCATGTGAAATTATTCCTTCAAGTCCAATAGGCGATGGTGTTATTGGCATTATCATGTTGATAAATGAAAATGACTCTGCTGTGGTGACTGCCAGAAATGCACACATTACCAATAACAACCTCGTCGTTCGAAATTCTTTGTATGTGAAAAACCCGACCATGGATAGAAAAGCTCCAAGAGAGATGCTTGCAACGTGTATCATGTAATAGAATCCATGTCCAACTAGAATATGTGGAAAGGCAAATGGTAACGAGGATAGTCCTATTATCAAAAATGAAGCAAGCAGTAGCCTGGATTTGGTCCTATATGTTAGCGGTGCTTGTTCCATTGTTGGTCTTGGGTTGATGCTGAATTTTAAAGAAACTGGTAAGGACGCAAAAGTGCCAACAATGTTTTTGTTAGAATTGACCTGAAGAGCCGCTATTTGCCTTTAGATGTCTCGACCTTTTCTGGATGAAGTGTTGCCTCTACGTCAGATCCTTCGATCTTACCATAGACATGTACGGTCGGATGTCCATCTTTGTCTGGTGTAAATGAGCCATAATATCGTCCTGGCTGTTTTGTATCTTCCTTCATTTCTAGGAACGTCTTTTTGTCATTCAAGTTAACGTTTACTTCAATATCTTTGATTCCTGTCACACCATCTACTTTCTTCTTGGCAGCTGTCTTTTTGGTCTCTGTCTTTTTCACAGATTTTGTATCCTTTTTGTCCTTCGTCTTTTCAGATTTTGCTTCTTTAGATGCAACGCTTTTCTGATGTTTGGCGTGTTCTTCTGCAGACATATTCATGTCAGAGGCAGTTGCTCGTGTAATCATAATCTCTATTACATTTTTCTTGCCTGCTATTGGCGGTTCTTTTTCCCATCCGACCTCAAGCTTGTATTCACCTACTGCCTGTGATTTGTGTGCAAATGCGGTTCCAACCAGTCCGACAGACAAAGCCAGGGCACACAAAATCATCAGCTTGGAATACACAAGATAATTCTACCATTATCCAATATAATATTTCTAGTAGAACTATCAAAGAAAACTGGTAAGGACGCCAAAGTTCTTTGCAGTTTCTACCAAATTGTTAATTAGCAATCTGCATTATTTGCTTGAACAATGAAAACCAAATTGGCAATATCTGCATTAATGCTGTCCATATTTTTTGCAATTAGCATTTCTGCAATAAATGCACAAGCACAAACAGAAGATGAGGAAGAATCGACCGAAAAAGAAGATCACGAGGAGCACTCAGAAACAGAAATGTTTGTTGTCCGAGATTCCGCAACCATTATGCTTGGCTTTAAGACGCTGCAATCTGGAGATTACATTCATCTGTATGATGCCACTCCGTACATGATCGTAAATGGTCATGTTGCGGCAAAGCTCCCATGCGATGAAAACTCTGAAACACCGCTAAGTATACTGATCGGTTCCGCACCAGACCTGAGTCCAGCTGATCTAGAGCTGGTTTCCGAGCTGTCTGTGCCTGGAAAAGCATGTCTGTATCATGCGGATTTAGAATCCGATGATGAGCACATGGTTACCGATATCGCAGTCCAAAACCCGACTGACAAATCGATACGTTTTCCATCCACAAGTACTGTTGTGATTGGGGTAAATGAAATAGCCTCCATGGGCGAGCACGGACACAACGAATAATCTCTTTTTTCTTTTTTTATGGTGATTCTATCTCGGCAGTTGGCAGACCGCTCTTGTATGTGATCTTTACATTTGCGCCTACAGGCAAATCACAACCAGTAATCGTTTTTGAGGACATTATGGAATCATTGGTATCGATAATGCAATTCGTACCGTCTTTTGCCATTATGGTTACTTCCTCAGTTATGGAATCTCGTATGATTGGAGCCCCCATGAACATTGAGACTGTAAAGAATCCCACTAGTGCAGCAGCTGCAATTCCAAATAATACCGTGAGATTTCTAGACTTGATTCCTTCAAATGACACGCTTTGAGGAGTATTTCTCGTGTTTTTATCCTATTCAATAACTGGTATAGCAAGCTAACAATCATTCATACTAAATAATCAAATGATTGCTGTCTTGTGTTGATCTAGGTTTGATCGCAAATGATGAGAAATGAGTCCAAATAATATCAAAAATATAAAACAAGTCGAGATTGGGTATCTATCAGCGGTAATCGCCGCTGTCATGTTTGGTTCAGTATCAACACTTGCAAAACCTCTAGTGTCGACAATAAATCCACTATTGCTATCTTCAATGATCTACCTGATTGCGTCTGCTACGCTCACTCCACTGGCACGAAAACAATCGTTTCCGCCTACTAGGAAAAACTATGTTCTGATATTTGCAATAGCCATGTCTGGCGCAGCAATAGCACCAAGCTTGTTTTTTGTTGGGCTAACACACGCATCTGCTTCTGATGCGGCTCTCATAGCAAACGGCGAGGTGTTCTTTTCAGTTCTTTTGGCAATATTGTTTTTCAAGGAAAGACTGGGCAAAATTGGTTATGTTGCAACAGCTATGATCCTGGCGGGAATGATCATAGTCACAACTGACTTGGATTTTTCAGGCTTTACTTTGCAGCAGCTTCACTATCAGGACATTCTGTTGATTCTATCCATGTTTTTCTGGGGAATAGATAACAATCTGAGCAGGATATTGGCAGAAAAAGTCAATGTTGCAAGAATTGCACAAATCAAGTCTGTCATTGGAGGTGCTGCTCTGCTTGTTATTGCAGTATTTGTATTTGGTGTGCCATTGGACGTACAATTATCCCAAATTCCGCCAATTCTGGTGCTTGGAATAGTTGGATTTGCGGCGTCACTTTACTTTTTCATGCAAAGCTTGAAGCGAATAAGTACAGTAAGAACCGCACTGATATTTTCACTATCTTCTGTTTTTGGACTTGCCGCAGCGTCTGTCTTCCTACATGAGCAGATTAGCTGGTATCAGATTCTGGCAGCTGGAATTATGATACTTGGGGTTTATCTTATGAATAGAAAAGAATCACTGATCAATCCTGTCTGATTAGTTCTTTCCTGACTCTAAATAATAAAATAAAATGTGCCAAGGGTGAGCATTTGGTGAATCATTAAGTACCCTCACCAAAACAAATCCAATCTTAGAATCATGAAGTGGATTTTGGTAATTCGATTACAAACACGGTGCCTTGTCCAATTTTGGTTCTAAATGATAGTGTACCATTATGTTTTTCCACTATAGCTTTGCAGCTTGGTAGCCCAAGACCCGTTCCAATTTGCCGTGTTGTAAACAACGGCTCAAAGATCTTTTCTTTAAGTTCATCAGGAATGCCAGAGCCACTATCCTCGACTTCTATTTTGACACTACTTGCCTGATCGATTATCCTCAATGTGATTACGCCATGATAATTCATTGCTTGGATGGCATTTAGGATCAAATTTGACAAAACGATTTCAAGTTTTTCTTTGTCGCAGTTAATTTTGACATCATTTTGTGGCAAATTAATGACGATATTGTCTTGTTTTTGTAGCTGATCCACAACGTCATGGATGATCTCTTTTAGCGAATAATTATTGATGTCAAGTGGCTTTGGTTTTACGTAATCCATTACCTCATCTATTTGATGAGACATTCTGATTACCGCTCCATTGATTTTTTTAAAAACGTCATTATGTTTTTTGACCATTTGATTATCCAACACAGACAAAAGTTCGAGTGATGTTCTCATTGTTGTAAGTGGATTTCGCAAATCATGAGAAATTCGAGCGGAAAGCTCACCTATGATTGCAAGCTTTTTGAGTTTTAGTGCATCAATTTCGGATTTTGCCTGTGTTAATTCACTAATGTCTCGTAGTACAGTATTGCTTCCAATTAGTCGCCCATTATCGTCAAGGAGATTATTTGCACTCAGTAAAACCGGAAATTCGACTCCGTCATTTCTTTTTAGCCATATTTCGTTATTGGTAACTTGCCCAGTTTTTCGCCAATGTTCAAATGTCTCTTTTAGATTTTGATGGCTTTTTTGTCCAACATGATCAAATATTGATTGTCCAATGATCTCATTTGTGGCAAATCCAATCTTTTCTGCATAAGTTTTGTTACATAGAATTATTTTTCCATCCAAGTCAATCGTTCTGTAAAGATCAGGAGAGTTATCATACAATGACTGAAATACTTCGGCCTTGCTAATATCTTCGTTTAGCTCATTCATAATTATGAGGTAATGTGTTTTTGATAATCTTTTCTATTTTATCTAATGTAAATGGTTTTGATATTACTTTGGTTACTAGATTTTCTATATCATATTCAGAATGACCAGTTATAACAAAAATTTTCGCATTCTGGTCTTTTTCTTTTATCTTTTGTATGGCATACATACCATCGTATTGGGGCATTTTCATATCCAAAACGACATAATCTGGCTTTTTTTCTGAATATAGTGTAGCCGCATTACAGCCGTTGTATCCGATACCAACAATATCATGACCTTTTAACTCCAAATACATTGAAAGATTATCTACAATATCTTTTTCATCATCAATTATAATTCCGGTTGGATTATTTCTCATCATATACAAAATACAATTATGATTAATATGAATCATGGAAATTGCCAAGAATATATGGTTCCAATTTGGAAATTCAAATTAAAAATCTAGAGTTTAATTTTTGTATGATAGTGTATTTTTTGTATGACAAAATCATACACAAACTTCTATCTGAACTGGTAGTAGCCATAAAAGACCGAGTATAATCCAACATGAAAACCATTCATACTTCATTGACAGTCAAGATGGACTGCCTTCCCGCGAATGGACATTTTTCGGATTGCCAAGGGTTGAAGTCAAATTTACTTGTCACTACTTTAGAATAAAGGAATTTGTGCATTAATTTTTTGCTATTTGTTACTTAATTTCATAAAAAAAGATAGTACCCACAAAAGACCAGACTACAAGTCCAGCATGAACGGTAGATTCATGGTGTTTTCTTAGTCATTGTTCGCACTATCTGGTTTTCATTACGTCAAACATGCATATCTTGTAGTGTGTGTTTGTGATCGACAATCAATGATTGTCAAATGCGAAAATCTGTATTGGGATAGAATGAAAAAGTAATTACCGCAAACCACGCCAGTTAGAATTAGAATAATCTTGAGTTAATGTTTTTTATTTATTCAAGGCCTGATTTTGCTTTGTCCTGAGTATTTTTCCCTAGTGGCTTTAGCCATGGAAAGAGACACCATCAGTTTATCATATTTCTGGATTAATGCTAGATTCTCTAATGAAAATTCCCTTTGAATCTGTTTGAAAACATACTCTATTCTATTGTCATAATTGTATACGTCATGCCTACGCTCAGTGGTAATCCGTGATTTACTTTCGATCTTGGTTCTTACCATAGCAAATAACAACGTCAGTCGGAGTATTAAATAAAATGGTATGTGCCAAGGATGAGATTTTAATGAATTATTATGTACCCTCACTCAATTCGGAATCTTATGATAAATTATACAAAATCTATGTGCGGGATTTGTTAAGTTACTCAAGCTATTCATCTTCAATGGTTTAGGAATTGGTTTTTTCAATATTTGTTACTAACTACTGATTCAAACTATTTTCGAAGGCTTATTGCAAGGTCAACTGGTAACCAACCGAGTAAAATCCAAGTTAATCCTTCAATGATACTGTTGCTTCTATTCTGTGCCTGTATGGCTCGGTTATTCTGATCTATTTGAGCAATTGTGAGTCGATTAAGATCTGTTTGTAATTTCTCAGAATATGGGTATATTGTAATTAATGGGAAATCTCTTGCAATTACTTCAAAATTGCCATCTTTTGCCTTTATGATGAGTAAAAATGTCGTTTCTCCCTGATAACTGTAAAGCGTATCACTACTGCCTGAAAATGTATCTGGGATATCAGAATGCAAGGCAATAAGTTTCTTTTCATATTCTTTGACATAGTCTTGAATTTGATATCTTGCTACATGATCAATTTCAGCAAGGCTGATGATCTGCAAATAAATAGATTCAATTTTATTGGGATTATTTGGTTTTAAAATTGCGTTTATTTTGATTGGGTTATTTACTGAAAATACATCTAATGTAGTAAAGCTTATTTGAAAATCCTTTACATTCGTTTCCGATTTGTCATTTTCTTTAAAGTCGTTTTCGTCAAAAGTAAACGTTGCTGTCTGAGGTATTGGCTCTGGTGATACATTATACTTGGCTATGTCTACTACGGGAACATCCGTTTGTGTTGATATCATCTTAAAAACCCCTATCCCCATCAAAATAAACCCAATTACAATCAGAAATTTGATTTTGCTGCTATTCAACCATGTTGGGCTTTTTTTATTTTTTATAAACACTTGATATAAATCTCAATGCTGAAAATGCAATAAATGTTTTCTAAAATTATAAAATGTGCCAAGGGTGGGACTTGAATCCACGACGGCTCCGTCTTCAGCGGAGTGCTCTCCCAGGCTGAGCTACCTTGGCGATGTTTTCCGTCCAAATTTAGGAATTAAAGTGTCTTTTGGTGTTATGGCTTCCAAATAACATCTGGCGTGCCAGTTCGCTTGTTTACTGTGCGAGCTATTACAAATAAAAGATCCGATAGGCGATTCAGATATTTCTGGCACCACTCATTGATTTGCTCTTTTTTGGCCAGCTCCACCGTAATAGTTTCTGCACGGCGTGTTGTAGTGCGAGCCAAGTGCAAAAATGCTGCCACTGGATGGCCGCCAGGTAAAATAAAGTTAGTCAGTGGCGCAAGCTCGGACTCAAATCTATCAATGGATGATTCCAAATTCAAAATCATCGATTCTGCGATTCTAGTTTTTTGGCTTGATAAATCAGGATTGGACAGATCCGAGCCTGCAACAAATAACTCGTTTTGAATCAGAGTCAATAACGACTTTACATCCGAGTCTAGCTGGTGCGTCAAAACTATGCCTAGGGTGGAATTTATCTCATCTATTGCACCATATGCCTGGATTCGCAGATCTGATTTTGATACACGTTTTCCGCCTTGTAATCCAGTTGTTCCATCATCTCCTGTCTTTGTGTAAATTTTCACTGAGCTGATCTAGTGTACCGAATTATTATCTTTTGATTATCTCTAATAATTTAATAGAAACATCAGATGGTCTAAAATCATGAGCAAAGTTTCATGCCCATACTGTCAATCCAATTTTGACACAAAGGACGAACTCTCAAAGCATATAGACAGGGTTCATCATGGATCAGGCCTACTTGAAGGCGATACCAGAAAATTCTGAATCCATCTTTGAATTTATTTTAAAACTAAAGACAATACCCAGGGCCGGCTGGCAAAAAAAGCTTGGAGTCACACGCCCAGAATCTGTGGCAGACCACGCATATTCTGTTGCAGCAATAGCCATGATGTTGTCCGATATCAGGAAGCTAAATTCCGAGAAAATACTCAAAATGGCAATTCTGCACGATTTGGCAGAGTCCATAATCGGTGATCTGACTCCGGAAGATGGACCAAAATCCAAAAAAACAAGACTGGAAAATTCTGCAATGAAAAAAATCCTATCAAATCTGGACAAAAAAACACAAAAACAATACCATTCCATATGGATGGAATACCAAAAAAATACATCTAAAGAAGCAAAACTACTACATGATGTGGATAAGCTGGAAATGGCTCTGCAAGCAAAAATTTATTCCAAATTTTATAGCGCAAAAAAACTAGCACCATTTTTTGATTCTGCAAAAAAACAGATAACTAATTCTGATATTAAAAAACTAGTAGAAAAATTAGACTAGGCAGCTGCCGCAGTCGATTTGAGTGGAATTTTGAAATAAAATGTAGAGCCAGTCCCAGGCTCGCTTTTCACGCCTATTACACCACCAAACGACTCTACGATTTCCTTGCATATTGCAAGGCCCAGTCCGCTTCCACCATGCTTTCTTGTAGGTGATGTGTCTATTTGATAGAATTTTTTGAACAAGTTTTGCTGTTTTTCCTTTGGTATTCCAACACCATTATCAATTATTGAAAATACGGCATAGTTTTCCTCTTGGGTTATTTTCAATGAGATCGTGCCATTTTGCTTTGGCACAAAATCCATCGAATTGTTGATAACGTTCTTGAGCACCTGAGCCAGCCTTGCCTCGTCTACATGTATTGTGATCTCATCTGGGCATGACACTGAATACAGGATTTGCTTTTCTGCAAAAACCGGAGCATAATTCTCTGATATCTCCTTTGCAAATGGCAGTATTCGTAAATCCTTGAGATTGAACTTCATCTGGTTTAATCCTAATTTTTCTGCATCCAAAATGTCTGAAATCAAAGCCAGCTCCTTTGTTGCATTGTGACGTATCTTCAGAACCGCGTTTTTTTGCCCCTCATTTAGTTCACCCAATACACGATGATCCAGTAAAACCTCACACCAGCTCATAATTGGCGTGAGTGGTGTTTTAAGCTCATGCGTGACCATTGAGGCAAACTCGGCCTTTTGCTTGTCTGCTTCGAGGAGTTTTTCGTTTTGTTCTTTTAGTTGTAATCGCTGCATTTCTAATTCTTCGCTTTGTGCAGTCAGGGTATTGTTATGTTCTTCTAATAATGCAGTTTTTTGTTTTAATTCCTTGTTGTGGTTTGCAATCTCGGATTCTAGTCTTTTTTGTAGCATAATAAGTGAGTTTTTCTCCCTTATTTCATGTTCTAGCTTTTGTGTTTGTCTTGTAAGCTGAGCAGTTCGTGTCTTGACAATCTTGGATAAATTATGGTTTATTGTCAAAATCACGCCTGTAAATGCAACCATGATTCCGATTAGCCAGTATACAATGGAATGATCGCTAGTCTCACCTAGAGTCTGCGTCTGGTGTATGGTAATTACTGTGACTGCAAATATTGACCCCAGTATCAGAGGTACAATAATTTTATGAATGTTTTCGAATTTGAAAAATTCCATATTGTCTTTGATTTCTGATATTTTTTGCATTTTTTTGTCATCAAATGTTATTGCGGCAAATATGAAAAACAAATACCCCAAAATCCAAGTTATGTCAATTGGATGTCCTGTATGGTATGTTCCGGCTAATTCATAATATGGATAGATAAAATCGCCAACCATGAATGCTGATGTCGCCGCAAACAAAAACACCCAAGAATTATTCCTAATTCCTCTGATGAAAATTATCATTCCTAATGTGAGTGGTATCATAATTATGGAATCGGATATTGGATAGCTGAGTATAGTTGCCAGGCCCAAGATTTCTTCTTCTGCGCCAAGCTGAAACGCAACTAGTACGGATGGAATCAAAAATATTGCAGACATGCCAACTGCCAACATTGTAATGTTTTTGTTGATGATTTTTTGAAACTGTCTTAAATTCTTCAAAAAGAATACAAACAATCCACCGTATCCTGCAAGCCAAAACACATCTGCAATGCTTGGAAACGCACCAATTCCAAAATAAATTTCGTCCAAAAACGCATATGTTTCTGCAATAAATGACGCTGCGGCAAAGACGCCAAGCCAAATCAATAGTTTTTTTGTCTTACTGTCTTCTGATTTGATCTTTACCGCAATAACTCCTGCTAGTGCTCCTGGCAAAACTATGTTTTGTATACCTATTGTCCAAACCGATGTTTCTTCTCCCAAATACATACCAAATAGCGAGATTGCAACTATTGCTGCCGTTACACTAACTAGTGTCATTCCTAACCTGTGCAATGCGTATTTTGCCTGATTTTTCCAAGTTAATCTCTAGTCTGCGGGATTCGAACAAACATTGGATGGTTTTATACTGACTATGATGACACTGAACATAATGTCTACCCAAGACAAGGACGAGCTAATCAGGGCACAAAACGAGCTAATTGGAATATTATTTGAGATAATCAAGCGATTCCAAGCAAATCACATCCTAGATGATGAATATTTTCAAATACTCTCTGGCAACCCGACAGAGCAGTCCAAAAAAAGGTTGGACCAAATTTTATCCGAGCGGGAGCAAAACAGCAAAACCATATCTAAATTACTGGAAAAAATAGAGCCCTAGCCGCATCCGCAGCCATCATCAGATAACATCTTGAGCTTTTTTGGCGCCTGCTCAAATCTGGACTGGACATAATGCGACATGTTTGTTATTCGAATTATGGTAGGCCTATGAGTCCAAGTTCCCTCATTATCAAACCATGACTCTATTTCATCCACGTCATATCGCTGGCCGGACTCTAGAATCTTACCAAATGTCTCTTTGATGAATATTTCATCTTGAGGCGAAAGTGATTTTTTGTTTTGTATGTTGGCGGTAATCTCATTTAGCGATATTATGACAGAATTAGTCAGCGGCATGATTGGCGTGCATTCTTTACGTTTTAATAATTATTCTATATCATATGATCATTGCAGTATTTTACAGCATTAAAGCTAGGACAAAAACGAGTTGCGGCATCGCGAGAATATCTTAACAAGCTGACAAACAATAGGGCAATGCCTGCTTTGGCCTTGCAGAACTCTAAATCAGATGTCTGGGAGCCAGTCGGCGAGGAAAACCTTTATGCCGTTGTGGATGAATCTAGCGGATTTGTCCTAACTGACACATCTGGATACATTATTGCAATTTGTGACAAGGGTGGATTCTCCAAGGCCATAGTGCAAGGCGTGACAAAAGAGCAATGTGATCAGATGGTGGCACAATTTGAAAAAGACAACGTGCCCAAATTTTTAGGCAAGGTAATCCTACCAGTATAGGACTTTGGCGCGTGCGTGTCAATTATTGTACATTAGATATATTTTAAATTCAGAGGGACAGGTACCATAAGGAAATGACCAAGTTTTCATCCGAAGTAGAGGTACGAGGGCACCTAATTGATTCTATGATTCTAACCAAAATCTTTGATGTCATAATGGATTTGGGAGGTGAGTTTGAGGTCCTGCAAATGACTGTTGGCAAAAAGAAAAAAGAGCCAAGCTATGCCAGGCTGCAAATCCAGGGCAAAAATCAGGACCATCTGGACAAGATCTTAGAGCAGGTGTATCGCGAAGGCGCAACCTCAACTGTTGACAAAAATGTCATCCTAAAGCCGGCACCAAAAGACATGGTAATGCCTGCTGATTTCTATTCCACTACAAATAACACTACGGAAATTCTGCTTGCAGGAAAATGGATTACAGTAGACAATATGATGATGGACAAGTGCATTGTAGTCAAAGGAACAAAGGCCAGTTGTATGCCAATTAGGGATATCAAAAAAGGTGACCTAATCGTGGTGGGAGAAACAGGAGTCAAGATAACACCACCTGAGCGACCACGAGAGGGTTCCAATGTATTTGCATTTATGGGAAGCAGTAGCTCATCTGAACGACCAACCCAGCACATTGCAAAAAAAGTAGCAGAGGATATCTTCAAGACAAAAAAGTCTGGTGGCAAAATAATTCTAGTTGGCGGCCCTGCCATAGTACATACTGGCGCAGCTGACTCTGTTGCGGAACTAATCCGACTGGACTATATCGATGGAGTGTTGGCAGGAAATGCACTAGCAGTACACGACATAGAATATGCAACACTTGGGACCTCTCTTGGCATGAACGTACATGATGGCTCTTTGGCAGTCAAAGGCCACAGAAACCACATGGATACCATAAACGCCGTATTTCGTGCAGGTTCTATAGGGCAGATGGTCGCAAAAGGCGAGCTAAAGCGAGGCATCTTGTATGAATGCGTGAAAAAGAAAATTCCGTACATTTTGGCAGGCTCTATACGTGATGATGGACCATTACCTGATGTCATAACAGATACTGCAATAGCTCAAAAAGAATACAAAAAAGTGCTCAAGGACGCAAAAATGGTAATCATGGTATCTACAATGCTTCATTCAATAGCTACTGGCAACATGTTGCCAGCACATGTCAAGGTAATAGTTGTGGATATCAGCCAGCCTACTGTGACCAAACTAATGGACCGAGGAACCTGGCAGGCACTGGGAATAGTGACTGATGTTGGTGCATTTTTGCCACTAGTATCACAGGAAATCAAAAAAATAAAAAAGTAATCTTACTTTGTAATCTCATCTAATACATGTGGGTTTTCTAGTCCTGACAAGTCTCCCAGCGGTTCTCCAAGCAGTTTTGAACGCAACAGCCGTCTCATTATTTTACCTGTGCGTGTTTTTGGCATATCTGATATTATATGAATGGATTTTGGGCGTGCTAGCTTGCCTATTTTGGATATAATATGATCAGAGATTTCTGCAACATCTAGGTTTTCTTTAGATACCACAAACACAATGATTGCCTCACCTGTGATATCATCTGGTATGGATATTGCAGCAGAGTCAAAAACTTGGGGGTGCGATGTTACAACTTGCTCTATTTCCACTGTGCTTAGTCGATGACCTGACACATTAATCACATCATCTACTCTGCCGTGCATGTACCACAATCCATCCGAGTCTTGTATGACATAATCTCCATGAAACCACAAGTTCGGGTACTGTTTCCAGTAAGACTTGATGTATCCGGAATTATCTCCTAGCAGGCCACGAGTCATGCTAGGCCAGGGCTGTCTAATTACTAAAAATCCTTTTTGGTTTGTCAAGGATTGCCCATTTTCATCTATTACATCCAGATCAAACCCGGGGCACGGCATGCCGACTGTAGTGGGCTTTAGCTTCATTCCTGGAAATACAGATAACATTGCGCCGCCTATTTCGGTTCCTCCCGCCAAATTCATGATTGGAATTTTTTTGTTGCCCACTATATCAAATAACCACCACCAAGATTGCTCATCTATTGGCTCGCCAGTAGTTGGAATTATTCTGATTTTATCTAGATTGTATTTTGTGCGGGGATTGATTTTGTATTTTCTAAACATCCTAGTTGCAGTGGGTGATATGCCAAATATCGTGATGTGATATTTTTCCAACATTTGCCATATTCGCTCAGGTCCTGGATAGTCAATTGCCCCGTCATAGATTACCGCACTGGCGCCAATTTCCAATAATCCATACATATTCCATACCTGTCCTGTAATCCAGCCAATGTCTGCAGGCCAAAACAACACGTCCTGAGTGGTCAGATCAATCAGATATGATGCCTGATGTCCTGCATACACTGCAAATCCGCCGTGCGTATGAATTACCCCTTTTGGCTTGCCAGTCGTGCCTGAAGTGTATAGTATGAAGAGTGGGTCCTCAGAATCCATGGATGTGGCATCACAAACCTCAGATTGGCCAAACACTAGTTTGGAATAATCTAGTATGGTATCGGCGAATTCGTATCTGTCGACCCCACAATATGGCACTATGATTATTTTTTGAGTATACTTGGTTGCATTGTATGCCGCATCTTTTTGTGATATTTTTTTGCCATGCCTTTCAAATCCGTCAGATACGAGGAGAATTTTGGCTTTTGAATCAACCAGTCTGGTGTTTAGCGCATCAGAACTATAGCCAGAAAATATTGTAGTTTGAATGGCGCCAATTTTTGCACACGCCAAAATGGCAATGATTGCTTCTTGTATCATTGGCATATAGATTGCAACCACATCGCCTTTTTGTACGCCTAGTGATATCAGCGCATTTGCAAGCTTGTTTACTTTTACATCTAATTCTGAATATGTGATTTTTGTCTCGGTGTTATTTTCTGATACAAACCAATATGCAATTTTGTCTGGAGTCTTCTTGGCAAATTTTGTTATGGAATTTATGATGTTTAGTTTTCCGTCTATGAACCATTTTGCCCAGGGCTTGCCTGCAGAAAAATCCGATACTCTGGAATATTTTTTGTCCCATGCTATACCGATATCATCATTTACTGCATCCCAGTACCAATCCAAATCAGATATTGATTTTTTGTGCAATTCCGATATGGATGAGATGTGGTGTTTTTGCATGAATCGGAAAATATTGGAATTTTCCGTCTGCTCTTTTGTAGGAATAAATGCAAATGACATTTTATGATATTTCTATTCCAAGCCTTCTAACACATGCAATCATTGTTTTGCCATCATCTTCGCTTATGCCATGTGTGGCAAATTTGGCAGTCCAGTCTTTTTTAGCGTTTGCAGTGTTTTCTAGATAATACTGGCACAATATTGTGGTGATTTTGCCCCTGATTTCACCCCTGATCTTGCCTATTCCTGCGGTGGCTAGCCATGAAAATTCCGGTAAATTCGATATTATGCGGACTATTTCTGCCTCGTCGGCATCAATTTCAAATTCCAATTTTTTTCTTCAATAAATTCAGAGTTATTGTGGGGTCTGCCTTTCCTTTTGTTTTTTGCATTATTTTTCCAACCAAATAGTTGATAGTCTGCGGGTTTTCTCTTGCCTGCTGTACTGCGGTGCTTTCTTGTAATATTACTTCATCTATTATTTTGCCAAGCTCGGATTCATCAGATATTTTTGCCAATCCCGTACTGGATACAATGTCGGATACTGATTTGCCAGTTTTTACTATTTCCTGCAGGGCATTTTTTGCCGAGCTCTTTGTTATTTTACCAGTGCTTATCATAGATATCAAATCCGAGAGATGCTTTGGTACTAGTTTTGATTGTTCTCGTTTTTCTCTGGTATCAACCAAGCCCATCAGATCAGTTGTTATAATATTTGCAATTTCTTTTGCATTTGTTTCGTTATGAGCCTGCTCAAACAGATCAGAGTAATACTTGTCAGAAGATAATACATCTGCTACTTGTCCCGGTATGCCGTATTTTGTGACGTATCTCTCCTTTTTGGAGCTAATACTCTCTGGCATGTTTTTTCTCCATGAGTCCAGCGAAGATTCATCCATTACAACCCAAGGAATGTCACCTTCCAGAATGTACCTATAGTCTTCGTCTTCTTCTTTGGAGCGAGACGATATTGTTATTTTTCGCTTGTCATCCCAGTGGCGAGTCTCTTGTGCGATTTCAATTCCCCTTTCTTTGAGGCTTGTTTGGCGAGTGAGCTCAAAGTGTATTGCTTTTTCCAAATCATGGAACGAGCCAATGTTTTTGACTTCTACTCTGTTTCCTCCCTCGATTGATACGTTGGCGTCTGCACGCATGGCGCCTTCCAGTGTTGGGTCGGAAACATCCAGGTTTTCTAGCAGATCAGATAGTACATTTAGGAAGATTCGAACCTGCCTTGGACTATCAAAGTCTGGCTCTGTTACTATTTCTACTAGGGGCGTGCCTGCACGATTATAGTCAACCAGAGTGATTGCGGTTCTCTCTGATGCGCCCTCATAAATCAACCTGCCTGGGTCTTCTTCTATTTGGATTCGCCTGATTCGAATCTCTTTGCCCTCAATTGATATTTTGCCCTGCTCGCCTATGCTTGTTGGGCCATACAGGTTTAGCTGTGTGATTTGGAAGTTTTTTGGCAAATCCGGATAAAAGTAGTTTTTTCTAAAGAAGCCAAGTTTTTGCGGAGTCTTGCAGTTTAGCGCCATTGCAATCATTGTTGCCTTTTCGACTGCCTTTTTGTTCAGTCTTGGCAGAGTTCCAGGCATTCCCATACAAATGGGGCAGATGTTTGTGTTTGGCTCAAAGCTGCGATAGTTTGCCATGCAAGTACAAAATAATTTGCTTTCTAGCTTTGTGAGCTGGCAGTGGATTTCTAGGCCTATCATAGTGGGATCTCCGGTAGATTGGTTGTACTTTGCAGATAATATGCTGCCTGTAGTAGTTGTTTTTCTTCTAATCGATTGGCGTGGATTTGCACGCCTACTGGCAGGCCATCTCGTATTTCATATGGAATTGATATTGCTGGAATGCCTGTAAGATTTGCAGTTACTGTGTTAATATCTGCCAGATACATTGCAAGTGGGTCGTCTATTTTTTCTCCAAACCTAAATGGCAATACCGGAACAGTAGGTGAAATTAGAAAATCAAATTTAGAAAATGCTGACTGGATTTGCTTTTTGAGCTTGCTTTTGACTTTTAATGCTTTTAACAAATATTTTCCTGCAAATCCCGCAGACGGCACAAATCCTCCTAGGATCATCCTTCTTGTGACTTCGGGCCCAAAATTACGCCTTGCCTTTGAGATGTATGATTTGAACTCGTATCCCTCAGAATCCATATCAAACCCATACCTTAGGTTGTCATATCGAGACAGGTTGCTTCCAGCTTCGGCCGTAGTCAGAACATAGTATGTCGCAACAGTATATTCTACCATGTCTAGGGATACTGTATCAATTATGGCACCAGACTTTTCAAATGCGGCGACTGCGTTTTTGAATACCGACTCGACTGTCTTGTCTAGGCCTGCACCAGAACTCATCTCTTTTATGATTCCGATTTTTTTGCCTACAATCCCTGTGTTGATTTCGGATAGATAATCCTGGTCTTTGCTGTCTATGGTTGTAGGATCGTGTGCGTCTTTGCCTGCAATGTGGTTTAGCAATAATGCAACATCTTCTACTCGTCTTCCCATTGGGCCAATCTGCTCTATGCTGTTTGCATATGATACCAGACCATGCCTAGATACCAAACCATATGTCGGCTTTAGCCCCACAATACTACAAAAGCTGGCAGGGTTTCTAACCGACCCCCCAGTATCGGAGCCCAGTGATAGTGTGGATTCCAGGCCTGCAACAGAGACTGCGCTTCCACCAGAGGACCCCCCTGGCACATAGTCTGTGTTCCAGGGGTTTTTGCTTGGACCAAATGCGGAAAATTCTGTTGCAACACCCATTGCAAATTCATCTAGGTTTGTTTTTCCAATTATTATTGCATCTTGAGATTTTAGCTTGGATACTACGGTTGCGTCATATGGTGCAACATAATTTTGTAGCATCTTTGATGCGCATGTTGTTTTGCCACCCTTAATTGAGATATTATCCTTGATTGATATTGGCATGCCATAAAATGCGCCGACGTTTTGGCCTGATTTTATTTTCTTGTCTATTTGGCGCGCCTGATCTATTGCATTATTATTTAGTGAGAGAAATGCGTGCAGTCTTGGCTCTACTTTATTGATGTGCTCTAGTGTCTTTGCTACAAATTCCTCTGATGTTATACTGCCAGATTTGATGCCATGTATGTATTCTATGGCAGAAATTCCAAGATTCAATTCATCTTGGGGGCTCGGATATAGCTGCCCTTGTAGTTTTTGAGTTGCTCTATTAATTTATCATCAAATGCAATGTACTTGTCGTCTCGCAGATCCTCAATGTTTACCTCTTGGACTGGTATGTCTTCACCCTCAATGTCTGCTTTATCCAAAATGTCAAAATAGCCAAGAATTTTTTTTACTCGCTCAAAATATTCATCGGAATTTTCAATGTCTATTCTCATTAGTCTTGCAATATGTTCAATGTCTTCTTTTGTTACCAAAATTATCACCTAGGGCGTTAGCCTGTCTACGTCTCTTGGGTATAGTGTGGCGTCTCTTATGTTTTCAGTTCCAGTCAATGCCATGATTAATCGCTCGAGGCCTATTCCGCATCCTGCGTGTGGCGGAATACCATAGTCAAATGCCCGCAAATGGTACTCAAATGCATCCACTTTGAGGCCCTTGTTTTTCATTCTCTCTTCCAGCTCGGCCTTTTTCTCAACCCTGGTGCTACCAGAGGACAATTCCAAATCACCAAACATTAGATCAAATGACTCGGATATTTTGGGGTCTGTCTTGTTTATTTTGACATAGAATGGCTTTGGTCCAGTAGGCCAGTCCTTGATAAAATAAAATCCGGAAAGGCCTATTTTTTTGAGATTTGATGGGTACAAGTCATCACCCCACTCTGTCTTTGCTCCAGCCTTTTGCATTTTATCGACTAGTTCTGCGTATGTGTATTGTGGGATTTTATCGGGTAATTCCGGTACGATAAATTCCGATTCCGGATTGTTCTTGGCATATTCGGATACGGTTCTGATTGCAGATTTTATCAAATCTTCGATTCTTTGCATTATGTCATTATAGTCGATGTAGGCTTCTTCCATATCTATTGAGATTGCCTCAGATAGATGTCGATTAGTCCTTGATGGCTCCGCTCTAAATATTGGCGCAATCTCAAAGACTTTCTCAAAGCTCATGGTAAGCTGTTCTTTGTACAACTGGGGGGACTGGGCCAAAAACGCCTCCTTGTTATAGTAAAATATTGGAAACAATGCCGCGCCGCCTTCAGTTGCGGTTGCAATCATCTTTGGCGTGTTGATTTCCAAAAATCCATTCTCATAAAAATAATCTCTAATTGATTTTAGTACCAGGCTTCTTGCCTTGAAGACATGTTGTAGTGGCTTTCTTTTCAGATCAATTGGCCGAATCTCTAGTCTTGTGTCGATGTTTTTGACTGTCTTTGCGTATGGCTCAAAGGGTGGAATCTTTTCTACTTCGGAAAACACTTTGAGTTCTTTGGGAATTATCTCCACTCCGTTTGGTGCCTTTTCTGATGGCTTTATCGTACCAATTACTCCAACAGATGAATGTGCTTTTAGGTGTGAGATTTTCTCTCTGATGTCATCTGGGCAGCTTCCTGCCTTTGCCACTATCTGGAGTTCTCCTTCCATATCCTTTAGTGCCATAAATGAGATGTTTCCGTGGCCTCTAACTGATAAAACCCAACCCATCACCGTAACATCTGATCCTTCCATCTTGGCAGATAATTGAGTGGAATAATGAGTTCTACGCCAGCCTTGCAGGTCTGTTCCTATCATGGTATGTTTGGTCTAGGTTCGGTATTTATTTTAATGAAAAATTTGTTTTTGCATCCAATCTGCTCAACTAGTCTTGGCCTGAGCATCTGATCTAAACAAGACCTGATCAAGGCTGTCAATTCCGTCTAGCTGGTTAACTGACTTTCTCTTTATCTTTCGGACCAGAGTAATGTCTCGTGTAAATAACGAGTTTACCGTCCAGTCCATTGCAACCTTGAGTTTTTTCTCAAATGTCGGGAGCATCATCAAATAGTATGTCTTCCATACAAACCATGCCGGCAGACCTGTCAGAGAATGGCCAGAAATTTTTGCAATGCCATCTCGCTTTCCAATTATTGCCATCATTCCCTTACTCTCAAAATTAAATGGTTTTAGATTGGACTTGCCGGAGATCTTTGCCTTGAGATTATGTGCTACAATTTTGCTTTGTCGTAACGCATGTTGTGCAGTCGGTGGATACAATCCGCCAGTTTTGATATCCGTGATTGCCGCACAATCCCCTAGAGCAAACACTGCATCGTCATTGGATATCTTAAGATAGTTATCCACTGCAATTCTGCCTGACTTGTGCTCGCAGTCTAACTGCGTAATTACAGCATCTATTGTCACACCTGCAGTCCAAATCATGGTATCACATGGTATGGTCTCGCCATTTCCTAGGAAAACATAGTCTTCTCCAGCATCTACCGCCTTTGTATTTAGTATAATTCGAATTCCGGCCTTTTGCAGTGATTCGTATGCCTTTTTGCCAAGTTCTTCTCCAAGCTCTGGTAGTATTGCACCACTGGCAGAAATCAAAATCATTTTGATATTGTCTGAATTGATGTTGTGATAGTAAGATTTTACAGAATCACGGATGAAATCGTTGAGCTCACCAATTGTCTCAACTCCTGCAAATCCTGCACCAACTACTACAACTGTTAGTAGTTTTTCCTGTAATGCTGGATTTTTTTCAGTGTCAGCAATCTCTAACATGTGGATTAGATGCGTTTTGATTCCAATTGCGTCTTGGATTGTCTTTATAGTAAATGCGTGTTTTTCAATTCTCTTGTTGCCAAAGAAGTTTGTTGTGCTACCCATAGCAACTACCAAATAATCATATGAAAGCACTCGCACCATTCCATCAAATGGCCTAGTGATTGCCACTAGCTTGCTTTTTAGATCAATTGAGGAGATCTTTGCCTGGATGAATTCTGTCTTTTTGCAAACCATTCGAAGTGGTATAGATATGGCACTTGGTCTAATCATGCCCGATGCCAACTCCGGTAGCATTGGTGTAAACAAAAAGAAATTGTCTTCGTTGACCAAAGTCATTTGGATGTTATCATCATGCTTGAAACTAGATTCCAGCTCACGTAGAACCGATATTCCTGCAAACCCACCACCTAAAATCAAAATCTTCTTATTGACAGAGTGCAATTTCCTTTTTCCTCTGTATGATACATGTAGTGCGATACATTTCTGGTGATTCTTGGTGACAAAACAGTATCTTGTTTTTTCTAGTCAGTATAATTCCAAATATTTTGGTAATGTCTCTAATCTTGATAACATAAAATGAGCAGATTCCATTAGGACTCTTTCTGGTATAGTGCATGAGGTTAGTCAGATTTTCTGTGGCTAAAGCCCTAGTCTGTTTGCAAAAATCAAACAAATTTTGTAAATTTGAGCCTGAGTGTTTGGGCTGAACACTTGAAAAATTAATTAGACAAATCTCATCCGGTATTAGCATGAGCGGAAACGAAGACGTAGTGGATTACATCAAAGAGGTACGCATGATTCTAGCTGACAGCATAGACATTTTACTTAATCTGCAAAACGACCTGACACTAGATCAAGACGAAACAATCACGCCAATTACAAGCAAGGCAGAGTTAATCGACATTACGTATGATATGGCATATGATCAAAAAATAAAATCGGCTCAAGATGAATACATGAAGCGAGATCCATTCTAGCGGTTCATTTGAATTAGAATCTCTGGTATTACTCCGTTTTCCAGACTAAACACGGGACGAATATGATTTCCATCCCTGTCGATGCAAGTGATTTCAAGTAACTGATCGTTTGGTCCAAGGTCTTTTTTGCCTAAAACTATGGATGCTTTGAGAATCTTGGATGAAGGGATTGTGATTTGCTCACCGTCTGGGGCCTCGAAAACTAATCTTTCTTTACCATTGTTTTGCTCTATTAGCAGCTTGCCGCCAACAGTGCTTTTCCATCCGGGATAACCCTCAACATAATCACAATCATATTGGTTTTGTATTGTTTTTCTTGACATCTGCATTGTATTTCTGAGAGACTCAACTTCGGATTTGATGTATGACCAAAGTTTTGATTCTAGCTTTTTTGCAGAATATACCCGTGCGGCAGTAGCTGCAATTCCAACTACAGGTATTACGAACAATGGGGCAGACACTAGAAGATTATTTCCCCATTCTCCACTGGATACTTTGATCTCAAAATCATCTGGTACGCCCTTTATGATAACGTCAACGCTTCGACGCGTCCCAGTTGTGGTTCGCAGAGCTCCGCGTTTAGCAGCTTGGATAAAATGTCCTTTTTCATTAGATACTGCTACCTCAAAGTGATGTTCTAGTAAATACGATTGGATTTTGGATGCCAAATATGATAAATCCACAAAATAATCCAGATACTGCTGATTCTTTGTCATGGTTTGATTGTGCCAAAATGACGATTAATCTATGTGCAAAATCAAAATGAACAAACAATTTTTCAGCAAAAGGTGAACTTGGGAGCAAAAAAGCACTCCCAAGTCCTTTGGCTGGCACAGTGAACCTGATTGTTCACCTTTGGGGGATTCTTGCTAATGCTTGCTCATAAATTATTAAAACACTTGCGTAGAAAAGATCCAGATTTTTCCGTATTAATGTATAATTATTTGAAATTTGTTTATTCAAATTCTACACACTATCTTATATCTATAGTGTGAATGATGGGTACTCATTGGTAGATAAGCAGATAAAAAAAGAAAAAACATATGAATTAGATGATCCGTTTAACGCATTTAGGTCAATTCACTTTAGAACTGATAATCGTACCAATGAGGAAAAAGTAAAAAATAAGATGACAGAAGCTGGTCACGAAACAAGAAGCGTTAATCAAGTAGTAAAGCTAGTTAACATGTCAATTTCTGAAAAGGTAAAAAAACTTGAAAAACTTAAACAGGATTCTAAAAGATTTGATGAAGAATTAAACATGTTCACAAACGGCTTGAATGAAAATCCACAATCGATTTCACATCCTGCTCCAACAGCACAGGATTTTGCCGAATCCGAGGTTGACACAATATCAAAAGAGTTAGTATCACTGATCAACAAGTATGGGGCAAAAAAACTCACAATTGCACTTGATAACATACTATCAAATATGAAAGTCTAGTTAGTATGAGTTTATACAGTTATCAGTTTTTATGTTGTGTGTGTGTTTGTTGCGTACAACACGCTGTAGAAATCATTAACAGGTAGATAAAAAACATGCAACGCAAATATCTAGCTAAAACCGATCCCGCTGATGATGAAGACCCATTAAATTCCACGCATAGAAGATTTCAGTTCCAAAAGCAGCCCTTTGATGGTGAATCTGATTCTTTGGCAATACCGCAAGAAGATAAACAAGTTTCGGCCAAAAATCCGGTTGCAGATCCAACATCAACAAAACCAACGGAGTCGTACGATCTGAAAAAAGCAAGATTGAAAGAAAATCTAAAGTTTTTACAAGGTGATTCAGATTTTGCCAAAACAGAGTTTGCAAATTTGGGCAAAGAATTTGAATCCGATAAAATAGGACAGGAGGTAACTGGACTACTCTATCAATACGAAAAACAGAAAATGGCGATGACGCAGCGTCAGATCCAGGAAGAACGCGTACTGGTTCAGGAACTTAACGACAAAGTAGAGCAAAACATTGCAAAATTTGTCAATTTAGAATCTAGATTAAAACATAAACAAGAGGAACTTGAGACAGAAGTACGAATAAAATCACAAAAACTAATTGAATCCGAAAGACTTGCTGCTATTGGCGAGTTATCATCAAGATTGGCACATGATCTGAAAAACCCATTATCTGTTCTTAAGATGTTCACCGAGATTCTCAAACTAAAATCAAAAAACGATACAGATCCTGTCTTTATGAATAAACTTGATGCAGCAAACGCAGCAATATATCGAATGACTCATCAAATAGATAACGTTCTGGATTATGTCAAAAATACGCCACTCCAAAAGGAAAACACAACAATCCACGAAATAATCAATCTTGCATTGGAAAAAACTCCAGAGATAAATCAAATCTCGATTAGTGTAGAGCAACAAAACATCAACATAATTTGTGATAAAACAAAAATGTCAATAGTGTTTGTCAACATATTGCTTAATTCTATTCAAGCAATGCAATCACAAGGAAAAATCGCAATTAGATTTTACCAAAATGATGGTAATACAGTAATAGAATTCATTGATTCTGGTCCAGGAATTGCACCGAATATACTGCCAAAGATCTTTGATCCGCTATTTACCACAAAACAACATGGTACAGGCTTAGGCCTTGCAACATGTAAAAGCATTGTAGATGGACACGGTGGAAAGATCTTTGTTAAAAATAATCCTACAACGTTTACCATAGTACTTCCAAATGGAGTTCGTGTTTGATCTTGAGTGATGCGATATGATCACTGCTATAGTAGTTGATGATGATCAAGATAACGTAGACTTGTTTTGCGAGTTTCTGGAGATAATAAAAGTAAAGTCCATAGGCCAAGGAAATAACGGGTTGCAAGCGGTAGAACTATACCAACAATACAAACCAGACGTTGTTTTTTTGGATCTTCTAATGCCAGACTATGATGGTTTTTATGCAATCGACAATATACGAGCCGTCCGACCTGACGCATTCATCGTAGTCATCACCGCAGTGATCGATAAAGATAGCAGAAAAAAACTAGAAGATCTACATCCAAATTTCATCATTCAAAAACCATTTGAGCCAGAACAGATAACTGAAGTCATCTCCAAATTTAATGAACACAAGAACACGTTACATTGTTGATGTAACTCTAATGATTTAGAGCAAAGTGACATCTAGTTTTACACAAGAGATTTGATTATCTGAACAGTCGTAGCGGTATTGTGGAGATTTCATACGATGAGATTTCTGATCTGCGTGACTTTATCGTGTCTTTGAATTCTGCATCCGAGAGTGTTATAGTAGTTGAAGGCAAGAGGGACTCGGCTGCACTAAAAAGCCTAGGATACCGACAGGAGATTCTAGAGTTCCATAGGTTCAGGGGAATGACAAAATTCGCAGATTCTGTCTGTACGTGCAAGAACCTGATTTTATTATTTGATTCGGACAGAAAGGGCAAATACATGACAAAAAAAGTAATAGAGCAGCTAGAGCGTCGAACCAGAATTGACCTGTCCTACAAAAAATGGCTGATGCGCATCACACGTGGCAAAATCAGTGCGATAGAGGAATTGTCTCAATACGAGAAAATACTCAACGACTAGTTATGATTCACATATTCGCACTATATCTGTTCGTTTGATTGTGTGATCACAATTTTCTTAATGGTTTTCTGGTTAAACTTGGTGTGCCAGAATTCATTGCGCGACACAGAGTCGCAGAGACAGGCCTAGATAAGATAATTGATGCTGTAAATCATGAAATCAACGAATTTGGCATAAGTACCGTTGAGATGTTTTATGATCACAGAACAGAGGAAATGTGTTGTATTTTGGAGGCGCCAAACCAAGAAGCAATCAAAAATTACTATATCGATGTAGGCCTAGTCTGCGGATATGTAGCACCAATTGAGAGAATCGACACAAAGATTGGAGAAAGATCAGAGCGACTGCGAGCAATAGGTGAGCTTGCAGCAAGATTGGCACATGATCTGAGAAACCCATTATCTGTGATCAAGAACACTGTAGAAATCATGGAATCAAAACCAGTATTGCGCATTGAGGAAAAAATAATCTATTATGGAAGACTACGACGTGCAATAGATAGAATTGTTCATCAAATCGAAGACGTTTTGGACTTTGTTAGGCCAGCCCAGATGAATTTTGAAAAACGCCTGCTAAACGATGCCATCAATCTAGCGTTGGAAAAAATCGTGCGACCTGATGATATCCAAATTATTCTGCCTACGAATTTTGTCTACTGTGTTTGTGATCAGGCCAAGCTAGAGATAGTTCTTGCCAATCTGATTATGAATGCGATTCAGGCAATAAACGGAAAAGGACAAATTCGAATCACCATACATGATACACCAAACGATGTTCTGATTCAGGTGTCTGATACTGGTTCTGGAATACCAGAAAACATCTTGCCAAAAATCTTTGAGCCATTATTTACTACAAAACAGATAGGTACTGGTCTTGGTCTTGCTAGCTGCAAAAAAATAATAGAACAACATGGTGGACTGATCAGCGTCACAAGCAAGGAAGGATATGGTACAACATTTAGCATAATCTTACCAAAACAGTGTACTGCTCAAAAAATAAAGAGTTTAGTTGCTTCCAATTAGGAAGACAACGGTTGCGCTTGCACTGACTTGTTGATCAGATGAGAAGATTGGTGTTGCAGATTTTTCCATTGCAAAGTCCATTGCGCCATAGTATGGCATTGGTGGTGGATAGTATCCTCCGTCAGATAGGCTCACGTACTTGACACCAATAATTTGGTGGTCTAGTGGTACTAGTGCCTTTTCTGCCTTGGATCTTGCGTTTTTGATTGCTTCTGCCAGCAAATCATCGCTGACTTGCTGTTGTTTCTTCTCAGACAAAGAGAACCACACACTATCTACGCGGTTTACTCCCGAGTCTACTGCCGCATCAATTATCTCTGATACCAAGTCAAGCTTTGGCGTCTTGACCTGGATGATGTTAGATACGCTGTATCCGGTTAGTCTTTGCTTGTAGATGCCGGTCTCTTTTTCCTGGTATGACTCGTAAACTGGGTAAATTGAGAACTGGGATGTCGTGATTTCGTCATCGTTTATTCCAGCTGATTTGATTGCCTCAATTACCTTATTCATCTGTGCACTGTTTTCGTCTAGTGCTTCTTTGGCAGTTGGTTTTTGAACCTCTATGCCAAAGCGGATGTTGAGTCTGTCTGGTTCAACAAAGGTAGTTGCTTGTCCGCTCACAGAGATTGTTTTTTCTCGTGAAGGGAATGGAGTTGGCTCTGTTTGTGCCTGTGCATTGATTCCACTTGGGATTGCTCCTAGCGAGAATCCTAATGCAAGAACTACTCCAATAGCTGCTGCGACTGTAATTGCTTTGTTCATGGTGTGATATAGGTGTGGTTTGCTTATTACCTTTGATTAAAATAGAATTGAATCGAAAATTTTAATATCTAATTGAGCAAGCGTCATTGATTCATGGGCGACTCGGAAGATCCAATGGGAATTAACGACAAAATAGAAATTTTATCCACCGATGATGATCGTATCAAAGCAGTGGGAGAATTGCTCAGCTCTGATTCATCTCGTACCATTCTCAAATTATTATTCAATGAGGAAATGACTGCAAACCAAATCTCGCAGAAAACAGAAATTTCACTACCACTTGTGATGTATCATCTCAAAAAAATGCAGGACGCAAATGTAGTCAAAATATCACAGACTGGCAAGAACACAAAATCACACGACATGAAATACTATACCGTTGATAAATTTGCCATAGTAATATTGCCTGCAGGCATGAGTGAAAAGGCAAAGACATCAAAATCCCTGTTTAATTCGTTTAATCGAATTTACCGATTTGCGACAATTGGTGGTGTATCCCTTGCAGCATGGTTTTCATCGCAATTCATACAGCAAAACAACCGAATCGCAATCAGTAATGCACGCGCAAATTCTGGACAGCTTGCCATGGATGCCCCGCCAGAATCGGCATTTACTGCATCCAGTCCGGAAATGATGATGAAATCCGCTCCTGTGGAAGAATCTGCAGAACCCACACACAGTATTGAGTCAATCGAGTCTGCACCTGCTGAATCTGCCCCAGCATACGAGCCAGCACCAGAGTCATCAGTTCAGGATTTACCTACAACAGAAACCGCAAACCCGTATGCCCCAGAGCCATCAATGATGCCTTCTGATGGGGACATGATGGCATATGTAACACCGCAATCTCCCATGACAGGAGAGCCAATATCTGATTTGTATATATCCGTAATAATTGCACTTGCCGTGGGCGTAATTGGCCTAATCATAGAGCGAATCCTCTCAGCTAGGCGAAAAAAGACTAGAAATTACGCGGCCTAACACATCATACCATGGCATTATCCAACCGAGAAAAGCTCCTAGTAATCATATCTAATGCCATATCTGTTTATTCCATGTATACAAAAAACCCAGAGACAATGCCAAAGGGAATTACCCTGATTGACTTTGTCCTCAAGGCAACACCTGCGGAGCTAAAGGCGGATCTTTCCATGGACCTAATTGATGAGGTCTTTGCATATGTGTCCCAGGCCCAGAGCGAGCTTTCATAAACCCTGAATTTATCCAAAATAATATGGTCTCTGTAGCTACGCTTGGCTCGCACTGCTCATTGCAGGTACTAAAGGGAGCAAAAGATGAGGGCCTCAAAACCATTCTAGTATCGGAGAAAAAACGCGAGCGACTATACAAGAGATTTGACTTTATTGATGAGATAATCTCAGTTGATTCCTTTGAGGAAATACTGGACAAAAGATGCACCAAAATACTAGAAAAAAACGATTCTGTTTTGATTCCTCATGGAACTTTGATTGCACAAATGACTACAAAACAAATCGAGTCCATTACTATTCCAGTCTTTGGCAACAAATGGATCTTGCGATGGGAATCGGACAGAAAGCTAAAGGAGCAACTCATGCTGGAATCCAAGCTTAATGTACCTCAATCAGTACCAAGCCCAAAAAAGATCAAGCGACTAGTAATTGCAAAAAGACATGGAGCTGCTGGCGGAAAAGGCTACTTTTTGGCATCATCTGAGAAAGACTACATCAAAAAGCGCAACATTTTGGTAAAACAGGGGCTCATCAAGGGAGATTCTGATCTGTACATTCAGGAATATGTGATGGGTGTTTTGGCGTATTTGCAGTTTTTCTACTCGCCACTAAAAGACGAGCTAGAATTTTTTGGAGTGGACAAAAGACACGAATCCGACATTGAGGGATTGGCAAGAATTCCTGCGCAACAACAATTGGGAATGGATTACATTTCATCATTTAATGTCATAGGAAATAGCCCAATGGTACTTCGAGAATCACTACTGGATGAGGTATACCAGATGGGTGAGCGATTTTTTTCCGCATCAAGACGGCTAGTAAAGCCAGGCATGAACGGACCATTTTGCATAGAGGGTGTCTATGATCAGGACGGCAAGTTTTGGAGCTTTGAGTTTTCTGCAAGAATTGTCGCAGGAACTAATATCTACATGGAAGGCTCGCCATATTCCACCTTGCTGTATAATGTGCCAATGAGCATGGGCAGAAGAATTGCAAGAGAGATAAAACAAGCAGCAAAAATAAAAAAATTAGAAAAAATCACTACTTGAATATTGCAAGTCTTGATTTTGAAAAGACTAGGGCAACTGCAGACACCACACCCATTACTGCCAAAACTCCAAGTGGGAATTCTGGTACGACGCTTGTTCCGATGATTTCAACTTCTTCGGTTGCTTCTGGGACTGGTACTGTTATGGTTGGATTGTCCCCGTCATATGATATGGCATAGTCTGTTTCCAGTCCGTCAACTAGAACTACAAAGCTTGCATCTTCTGCAGCTAGCAACTCTGATGGGAATGATATGATCAGATTTGATGCATTTGTCTCTTCTAGTCCTACAAGTAGCGATGTTGATTCTTGGTCAACATCAATTGCAAGCACTGTTCCATCAACACTATAGGAAACATCCAGTGATTTTCCCTCTATTGTGATGGTCTCGGTACCCTCGTCTGCAAAAGACAGAGGAATTGCCGAGATTGCCGCAATTACTGCCAAAGATAGTATTGCTTTCATGTTTGAGTTGACCATACAAATCCATTATAGGTCTTGTTCTCATTATATGAGATTAAAATCAGATTTAATCAAAGATTATAACAAAACCCTTCCATAATCCCACTATGAAACTGGCCATCATACTGGGATTGATAGTGTTTGCAGTATTTTCTACGGGTTCTGCATTTGCAGACGATTTGGTTTATCATGGAAAAAACATAGTTGAATCCCCACCAGAATTTGCAGGCGCGACATTTCATTTTATGATAAACGGTGACAAGGCAACAGTAGTGTCTGCAGGACAGGCAGGATTAGAAATCGTGCGAATGGATATCATCCCCAGTGAGACCTGCATTCAGACCGAGTCTACTGTCTGCTTTGATGGAGAGGTAACTGATGTGAAAAACCCTCAAATCCACCAAGTGGGTGATTTGATATCATTTAGCATAGACTTTGCAAACAAAAAACAAATCGGTACTGCAAAATCCGGCCCAATGACTGGCATGTCAGTTATGATGAATATCGATAGAATGAATCTAAAATCAAACGAACCATACTCACTTGATGTAATTAGAAGTGGTGGATTTGCAGGATTTGCCCCAAAGACAATGACATTTGATTCAGAATCTGGAATTATTACAATAACTGAAGGTGAAGATGCCACAACTGTTCCACTAGACGAAGACACCATACAAAAAATTGATCAAGCATTTCAGCAAAGCAAGCTGCTCAATATTATGGTGGATGATTATTTGCCAAACGAGGGAGCAGCTGACTATTTTATGTATAATTTGAATCTAAAACAAGGAATCTTTAGTAAGGGATTCTCTTGGACTGATGCATCAGAAAACATACCAAGTGTTTTGCAGGAGATGCACCAGATAATTTGGAGTGCTGGTGAGGAAAACATCCCAATGCCAGTAGATATTCCAGTATATGATGATGAAGCCATTACAGAGATTGCAAGAGAATTTGTTGCATCAACACCAACATTTGCATTTGATGGAATGGTAGACACATTGGAATTTGGCCCAATTACCATACTGGAATCCTTCCCAGAACAATACAAGATAGATGTCATGTTTACGTCAGCTCATGGAGGATTTGGAGACAGAACAGACCAAGTAGTGACTCAGGTACTAACTCCCCACACCACGGAGATCATCATATCTGAAGGACAAGTAATCTCTGCGGTAACTGATGGTGAATGGGACGAGATGAACAACCAGTTTGTGCTCAAAGCACCAAACTGATTTTCCTTTTTGGAACCAAAAACCCCTCAATAGTTCCAGCTTTCTTTAATCATACCATACAGAATGACGCCCATGATGACAGCACTTGCTCTGATATTACTAGTGGCAGCCTCGATATTTGTCATGGTTGAGCTAAATCATGCAAACGCAGAAGGCAAAATACTGCCGATTGATGAGCCAAACTTCAAGCCAAAGATAACAAAAATAACTGAAAACGGCAAAAATCTGGAAATTATCGAGTTTAAATCAAAAATAAAGCAGTAAATTAGCTAATTTCCACTATAACTGCTGCCTTATCAGACGAGTCTAGCTCTTCTTTTACGGCATTTAGAATGTGAGATATAGAAGTAAGACTTGAAAAGTCGATTAGCTTTAGATTATTTAGCAAGTAGACCTGCGGTGCAATCTCACTATGTCTTGATTCCAAAAAGTCATCCAGCTCTTCTAAAATGGAAATGTTTCCGCCCAGAAATAGTCTGGCGTTGTTTATTGCTAGCTTTTGTCGCCCAAATCTATCCAATACCAAAATTGGATGTCTGTTTTTCTTGCTGAATAGTTTTTTCTCAGAGACATGTCCAGTAAATACAAAATAATGATCAGTCTCAAAGCTCAAATCAACCAAATCTGTACTAATACTCATAAGCTCACCCGCTCTTGTCTTTGCCTCATCTAACGTGAATACGTTTTTGGCATTATCTGCACTGTCCATTTCCACATTTCCAGTAGCAGAGATTCGGAGTAGTGATTTTTCTGAGACATATTCAGAGTTTATTGTAATGGATTCTGGCACTGCACCCCTGTCTATCATCATTTGATGGATTTTTTTGTGCAAATCAGATATCTGCTCTGGTGTTGGATTTGTTATGGTGTGCTCTATTTCTTCTTGGATCATAGATGATGCAACGCCAATTGATGAGATTACCTCGGCGTGTTCTGCTTTTTGGTATTGTATGCCTAGCTGTTTTGCAACAAATGGCACCAAAACAGATGCCCCTCCCCCACCGCCTATGATCTGGGTTTTTGTCTTATCCATTTTGAATTCTTTGAGAATTTTTGATACAGTTTTAGTAATCTCAAATGATGCTGTCTGAATTACTGACATGGCAACTTCTGGTCCTGTAACGCCAATTTGTCTACCAAGCAACTCCATTGCGATTTTAGCAGAGGTTTGATTGGCATAGGAATAATCATCCTTGTCTATTAGGCCCAGGGCATTTGCTGCACAGGTATTGGTAATGGCAAAGGTTTCACCATCACACTCTATGGCAATGTATGGGTCTGCATCGCTTTGCTTTGGCTTTACTTCAATAATCTTGCCTTTTTTGAGAATTTCAGGCTCGGCAAAGCACGAATAACGCATGCCTGCAATGTGTGCGCTTCGAGGGCCTACCTTCCAGACATGTTTATCTTTGATCTTTATCATAGAGCCGCCTGCCACGCCCAAAATCCTCACATCCATTGATCTGATGCATGTTGGGTGGTCCTTTATGGTAACATAGCGGATTTCAGGCCTGCCATTTTTTATGATGCAAATATTGGTGCTGGTTCCGCCAACTTCGACAAAAATTCCGTTTGATACTTTGAGATATAGTAAGGCACCTGCAACACTGGCTGCAGGACCAGATAGTATGGTAAGTATTGGTTTTGTCCTAAATGTATCCATACTTGTAACGCCACCATCTCCTTTCATTATCATGACTGGTGCCGATACTCCTGCATCCTTGATTGCGTCTTCAACAAAGTTTGCCACCTCAAATGTCTTTGGCAAAACGCTTGCATTGATTGCGGCAGTTAATGTTCTAATTTCTAGGCCATAAATTCCAGATATTTCATGTGATGCAGTGGCAGGTATGTTGTGCTGTATGGCATTTTTCATTACAAACATTTCATTTGATGGATCATCCACACCAAATGCCTCAGTAGCTACTATTACTTGAGCTCCTTTTTCTTTTAGTGATGAAATGGTCTTGGATACTTCGGATTCTGATATGAGATGCGCAGTGTCCAAAAACGCATGCTCTGTCTTGAGCGCCTGATCAGAATTGAATTTTGCGTCTGATAGATTAGTGCGTTTTACAATGTTTCCTTTTTCTGGTGTAACACCCATTGCAATTATTCCAACCTTTGCAGTGTCTGATTCTAGTAATGCGTTGATTGCCTGAGTTGTGGAATGTGCGATTAGCTCAATTTCGGAAATATCAATTTTTGATTCTGATAGCATTTTGGATAATGCAGTAACAATTCCCTCGGAGACTCCTTTTTGCGCTTTGTGTGTGGTAGGAACGGTGGATTTGCCAACGATTTGTCCTGTTTTGATGTCAATTGCCACTGCCTTGGTAAAGGTGCCGCCGACATCAATTCCTACTCTAATGCGCCTCGAACTCATCTACTTCTCTTCTTGATTTTCGCATTGATGCTATTTTTTCTTCTCGTTTTGGTCGAATAACTAGGACATATGCTGAGGCTGCAAGATATACTGCCAAGAGTATGATTTGACCAACGACTGTCTCTAATGTAGGGTAGATTCCAGTCATCTTTGCCATGTTAATGTCTAGTCTTGGTATGATACCAAGCATGGATGTAAACGGCATCAAGTCCAGTGTTTGCAGCTCTCTGATTGCATTTCCTAGAAATGCAATTGACAGATATGCGCCAACACCCATGGTTAGTCCAAAGAGCATCTTTAGTGGCAGGCGCTTTCCTAGCTTTCTAGTAGCAAAGTATACTGCCAATAACACTCCAATACCTAGGACAAATCCCAATCCTACGTATAGCTCCATGTATTTTGCAAATCCAAACATTGCCTCATAGAATAGTACAGTTTCAAATCCTTCACGGTATACTGTAAAGAACGATAACAACACAAAGACCATGACACCTCCGGTGGTTGATGCCTGCCAGACTTTGGCCTTGACAAATTCCATCCATTTTTTGTGCTCTATTTTATTTAGGATCCAAAAGCTCACATAAAATAATACTGCAGTAGCAGAAAGTGCCGCAATTGCTTCAATTAGTTCTCGATTTGCCCCAGATATTTTGATAACATATGATGCAACACCCCATGTGATTGCAGTCGCAATTATAGCTAGCACAATTCCATAATGGACATATTTTTTGTATTTTGTATTCCTTGATGCCTCCAAATATGTCAGTATGGCACCCAAAATCAAAACAGATTCTAGTCCTTCTCTAAATATTACTGCAAATGATGACGTAAATGCAATTGCTGGTGCAAGATGTCCAGTACCAGTCACCAATCTCTCTGATTCATCTAGGCTTCGTCTAACTTGGATTGCTGCTTCTTGTACCTTGGAAAAATCCGCCTTTTCGTTGATTAGCTGACGTAATTGTGCAAACTGTAATTCTACTTCTAGTGTAAAGTCTGGATCGATGCTCCGAAGTGGGATTTCTACGTGCTCGTAGCTGTCCAAATATGCCGTCCTAGCTGAGGTAAATGCCGCTGAATAATCTCCTTCCTTGTATTGAACCAGCATAGTTTCCAGAGTTGCTCGGATAAAGTCAATTTCTCCACGTACGCCTGATTTTTGCTCTTCTGTTGCAGAGCCCATTGGATTGAGTAGTTTTGGCTGAGCTGGTGCCGCATTTGCAGTTTGTGCAGAGTCACCCTTGAGATTTGCCACTAGGCCTTCTGCTTTTTGTAGGTCTTTTAGTATTGGATCATTGATAAATGCCGCAATCTCTTCTGGTGATTTTTTGTCTTTTACCATGGTACGTAGTTCTTCTCTCATATTGATTTCCATGGTATGCAGCAGATCAACATCTACAATTTCGATGTCGGCTTCTAGGTACTCAAAATTATCCAAATATGCCGCAATCACAAGCTCTTCCGCCTTTTCGTAATTGCCTGCTTGCAACTCTGAATTGGTTTGTCGGTACAATTCTCGTATTGCATTATACAAATTTGATGAATCTGCAGCTATTGTATCAGTACCTATCAAATCACGTTGTATGGTAGTGATTAGCTTTCCAACTGGGACAAATTCTTTTTTGTCATTGATTTGCGACTTTAAATCTACAAAGAACGCCTGCAGCTCACCTTTTTGTCTTGCATCAAAGGAACCATCTGAATCAAATAGAATGCTTGCCTCCTCTACCAAATTATGTGATAGTACGTGGTATGGCTGAGAGTTTTCTACCATGGCAGTTTGGTATGATTGGTCTGCTATACTGAGCATGTTTGCAACAACTAGAGAAGGTTGGTCGGATTTTGGAAATTTATCCAAATATGTGAAAACAGAGTCCAGATCAGTCAATATGGAATCAAGCGATGTCTTGCTTGCTATTTTGGAGTGAATGTCTATTAGCAAAAGGTGCAGATCATCTGCAGACTCTACATTAGATGAGCGTAATGTGTAGACTTGGTGCGCATAAAATTCAGCAGTAAACTTGGAATACTCTGATGCAGATTCCAAGTCTCCGTTTTGAATGCTAGATTGGACAAGTGTTGCACCGATTCTAGTTATCTTTGCGGTTGCATCAACTAGGGCATGATCATCGGATTGTGCAAACGAATACGGCACGCTAGATAAAATCACAGATATGCCAAGCAACAAAACCAAAAACTGTTTCAATATTTTGATAGGTTCGCCTAACTTTATTTAAAGCAGAAAGCCATTCTATAACTATAGAATGAGACTAGTTTGCCTGCAGGTTTAGAGTCGGCGTGTTTCCGCCAACAATGATTTCGGCCTTTTTGATTCTGGATTTGTAGAATTTTATTTTCTTGCCTGCGCCAGAGATTTCAAATCTATCTACCTCAATTAGTGTGAGCTCTTCTAGCTGGGATAGTATCTTGTATACTGTAGAGATGGACATTTTCTGATCATCGGCTATTGTTTGTGCATCCTTTGCCTTGTCTATTATGCAAAACAATACTGCGCGAGAGTACACGTTTGCCAGAGTTTCTATTATCTGTTGGGTCACATCGTACTGGTTTATCTGAAACGTAGATTTTTTGTCCAACATAACCCTCATAAGTTTGGTGCAAGATTCAGAATGGGTTCTGGTTTTTTAATTGAAATGTCTGCCTTGCTGATTCTGGAGCGATAAACCTTGAACTTTCTGCCTTTGTCTGAGATCATCCATCGCTCTACATGTACTAGGGTGAGGTCCTCTAGGTCTGCAAGCTTTTTGTAAACTGATGATAGTGGGATTTTGTACTTGTCTGCAATTTCCGCAGCTGTCTTTCCTTGTTTTATTAACGAAAACAGTATGGTTCGAGATTCTGCATCAGCTAGTGCTTCTATGACTTTTTGTGTGACATCGTATTTTTTTAGCTGTGGCAGGGTGAATCGTCTAGTCAAGTTAATGTGTTCCATCGTTTGGTCTTTAAATAAAATGTTATTGTTCTAATTATATAGAATGAGAACAGATAATGATTACTGGAATTTTTGCTGGTACGTTTTATCCAAGTTTAGCTTGCCCGCCAATACGCCCAAGACAAGTGCTACTACTACCCAAAATGACGAAACTCCTACAATTGAAGTCGCCCTAAAGCCTTCAAGCAAGCCAGAGTCAATTTGTACTGGGTCGGGATTTGCAGGCATTACAACAAATGCAGCTACCATCAATCCAGCATAACCTGCAAATGCAATTGCCTTTTTGTTTACTCTTTTGTATATTTGGTAAAATCCCAGGGCACCGAGGCCAGATATTGCAATAAATGCCAAGTACAGCGTCTGTCGGAGTATGATAGTTTCAGGATCACCTACTGTTGGTGGATTTGCTGGATATTTTGCAAATGGTATGATGTATAGTGTTGCCCACATGACTAGTGCCAAAAACAGTGCCTTTTTGAGCTGACTTTTGCCAGGAAGTGCATTTTTTGATAAAGCATAAACTATTCCAAACAGTGCTCCCATTGCCATACCAAATATGGCGCCTGCAAGTATTTCACCGCCTTTTTGCCATGCTCTGTAAGAATAATAGTTTGCCCAAAATTCCGGAGTGTCTTGTTCCTCTCCGGATTCAAAGAGATTCTTGTTTTCTATTACAATTGCAGTATCTAGGTATGGCTCAACTAGAACCAGATTAACCAAACCGTGTGCAGTTCCTGCTATTGCCCCGGAAACTAAGACTATGGCAATAAAAAGAAACGTCTTCATGACTGATTCACGTTAGTGGCATGGAAAGCCAGCTGCATGTCTCATGTCATGAGTCAGCTCGTGGATGTACATTTGATCAAATGCATCTGCACCAAAGACTGGTGCAAATAGATGTCCTTGATCAAAGCCTACTACGAACAATCCAAATGCAAAAATCGCAGCTAGTGCAATGATTGCTACTTTTGGAACACTTGACTTTGAAATTACAATCTCTTTTAATTGAGACATATATGATGCGTCCGACTGAATGTATTTAAATTCTTGGACAATTCATCCAATATTTAAGATGAGCATGCAGTCAAAGGTCCAAACCTTGCAAAACATTGTATCGCGAAAAGGCTCGGCCAAGGTTCTGACATTTTCAGTTCCGCATGTATTCAAAGCTTTGCAGTTATTGTACAGAGATCAGTTCGTTTCTAGAAACATGTTTTGCACCGAGCTGCACATGGGCGAGGGTGCAGTAAAGACAATGATCTCACATCTCAAAGAAGAATCATTTGCAGATTCTACAAAATCTGGCACGTTTCTTAGTACCAAGGGTAGAAATTTTGTCAAATCCCTCCATGATGTAATGGATCTGGAATGCACAATACCAAAATGCAATATTGCGCGAGGCAAGTTCAACTATGGAGTAATTTTACGAAAATACTCTCATGCCACAAAATCCGGTATGGAACAGCGTGATTATGCCATATTGTATGGGGCAAGTGGGGCAACTACCATACAATATCGAGAAAACCAGTTTGTTTTCCCAAAGGAGAACGTTGATTGTCTGACAAACGACCCAAAAACCAAAAAAATTCTAATGCAGAACTTGAAGCCAAACAACGGAGATCTAATCATAATTGCCTCATCTGATGACCCGTTTGTATCAGAGATTGCTGCCAAAAACTCGGCACTCTGGACACTAGCTACACACAGATAGCAAAACTATTTGTCTGGTGTTAAATCTGGCAAAAACATGTCCAAAGTAGCACTAGCAATTCCTGTAGGAATAGGAGTAGCAGCTGCAATTTTTGTTGTAATGTTTCTTGGTGCAGACAAACCTCGGAGTTCTGATTTTGCATTATCGGATTTGGTACAGCGCAGCTCTCCATATGTAGGGGAGCCTTCTGCACCAATTACAATAGTAGAGTTTGGCGATTACCAATGCACATTTTGCTTTAAATTCCACAAAGACAGCCTCGATGTAATCAAAAAAGAATACATCGATTCTGGCAAAGCAAGCCTGGTGTTTGTGGATTTTCCACTAAATGGTCCTGACTCGGTTTTGGCAGCAGAGGCAACACATTGTGCAGACGAGCAAGGAAAATTCTGGTCTATGCATGATGAAATTTACAAAAACTGGAATGGTGAGAGAACTGGCTGGGTAAGCAGAGACTCCATTACTAGATTTGCACAAACAGCTGGAGTAGATGTTACATTGCTCAACTCTTGCATTGATTCCAAAAAATACCAAGATCAAGTCATGGAAACATATGATTTTGGGCAAAAAATAGGAATTGATGCAACACCGTCATTTTTGATAATCTCTGATGATAAAGTAACCAAGATTACTGGCAACCAGCCACTCGAAGTTTTCAGAAAAATACTAGATGGGATTTAGGCCGCGCAACTGCATAGCCAAGGTTCTATCATATTTTGGATTTGACTCTAACAATCCCCTTGCAATTAGTGATTTTACGCATTCGTGAATGTATTGCGGTTCTACTCCGCCGAATTTTTTTGCCCTACTTGATATGTCCTGAAAGAGGCTCTCGTTTTGCAAGTTTTGCGTCTGACACATGTTTACTCGCAGTAAGATCCCTAGCTTGACTAGAGTATACATGCTGGTTTGCTTTTCTTCTAGGTATATTTCCGAGATGAGATCCTCGATATGATACAGTCCATGCTGTGTTATTTTATAGCGAAATAATTTTGGATAATCATCTAGTGAGATTTGATAGGGCTGTGTTTCCATGGATGGCGCACCATGATATTGTTATTGACTAGTGCGGCATTTTGTGGTGTTTTGCTGTACCGTTTTGGAATCTTAATATTGCATCCGAAAAGTCTGAAGAATAATTGGGCAAAATCAACATAGAAAAACAAGATTCAGTCAAAATTTACAAAATCAAAAAGACATTAGATGAGTTATCACGTATTTCAGGCAGGGGAACTGAGCTTATCACAGTGTACATTCCAAAAGGAAAGCAGCTACACCTAGTCATCAACCAATTACGAGAGGAGCAAGGTACTGCAGATAACATCAAGTCTGCCATGACTAGAACGCATGTAGTAGACGCACTTGGCAGAGTCCAGCAACGACTCAAACTCTACAAGGACACCCCAGAGCGAGGCCTAGTGGTGTTTTGTGGCGCAGTTCCACCAGAAGGGGGCGGCCCAATTGGAAGCGAGGTAATCAAGGTCTGGGAGCTTGAGCCGCCAAAGGATCTGACCACTTCTCTGTATAGGTGCGATGATCATTTCCACGTAGATATTCTCAAAGACATGCTAAAAGACGATAACCTCATTGGTTTTTTGGCAATTGATACCAAGGATGCCGGATGGGGCCTGCTTCATGGTGATAAAATTGAGGTATTACGTGAGACAAGTTCCGGTGTTGCAGGCAAGCACAGGCAGGGTGGCCAGTCTGCTAGAAGATTTGAGCGACTACGAGAAATGGAATTATCATACTATTATAATCGAGTAGCCGAAGTAACAAAGGAGTTTTTCATAGACATCTATCCAGTCAAGGGATTAATTGTTTCAGGGCCTGGCCCCACAAAGGAAGACTTTCTCAAAAACAACTATTTAGAATATAGACTGCAAAACAACATCATTGCCACACTAGACACATCATACTCTGGCTCGGAGGGAATCCGGGAAGCATTTATGAAAGCTCAAGATGTCTTGTCGGATTTCAGACTGGCGGAAGAAAAAAAATTGGTCGAACGACTATTTCGAGAAATCAACAACAGGACTGGCCTTGGAATTTATGGGCTCAAAGACATTTTGAGTCTGCTCAAAAACAATGTAGTTGATATTTTGCTAATCACAGACGATACCAACCTGTACAGACTAGAAGTCACATGTAATAGATGCAAAAACATCCAAGAAGAAATTATAGAACAGCAAAAGACAATCTCTAGAAAGACAGACCTGCTTGGCAAGCCATGTCCAGCATGCAAATCAATGGACCAATCCGCCACAACGCAGGATATTGTGGATTATCTATCTACGATGGCAATACCAGTTGGAACTAAAATCGAGGTAATATCCGGCCTATCAGAATATGGTGCAATGTTGTCTAGTTTAGGCAAGAGTGCTGCCATATTGAGGTATAATCCCAACCTCTAGCTTGTCTGTTTTGATCAGAAAATAATTATTGTATTGTTTTTTGGTATGTTGAATTTGTGAAGTATTCACTAAAAGCCAAAATTGGAATCATAGTTGGAATTGGTTTGATTGTGTTTACCGTATCTTTGTTGAGCTTGCCGTTCTCAGATTCTAATGTAATACAAAAAACAACTCAAACCAGCATAGACCGAGTCGAAAGCTCTGAGGCCAAGATGCTAGATGTTATCGCACAGGAAAGGGCCGAGCTAGAGTGGAAGATTGGCGGAAAATTACAGCCATGATTTATTGGCCTGATTCAGTTACTGTAACTGTAATTTGAACGGTTTTTGTTGATTGGTTTCCTCTTGAATCAGATGCCGTACATTTTAGCTCCGTAACACCTGGTGGGAACTTGTAGCCCGATTGGTAATTGCAGATTACTGGAACGTTGCCATCCACTAGATCATTGGCAGTAACATCAAAGAACACTTGGACGCCGGTGTCGTCTCTGACTCCTTCCGTTGGTTGGAATGGTGAGAATGCGGGCGGTGTTGTATCGCGAACAGTCACAGTGAATGTACCAGATACAGAATTACCATTAGAATCCGTTACTGTACAGCTTACTGCAGTTGCTCCGATCGGAAATACAGATCCAGATGCTGGAGTACATGTTGGAGTAAGAGAGCCATCTTCTTTGTCTTGGCTAGATGTAGAAAATGACACATTAGCACCGTTTGGTCCTGTCGCTTCCTGTGTTACTTGTTTTGGTATGGATAATGTTGGTTTTGTGTTGCTGGGTTTTGGTTCAGTTATTATTGGATCCTTTTGAATGATTGGTTTTTCTTTCGTTTCTATTGGATTGCTCTTAGGTTGAACCTGTGTGGGTTTTTTAGTATTGTCGATTTTTGAATCTGGTAATTTGGTTGGCTCCTTTTGAATAATTGCTTTTTTTGGATCTTCAATTACTACTTTTTGTTTTAGTCCATCAAATTGGTGCTGAATATCTACTAGTACAGTTTGATCATTTGTCTGTTTTTGCAAGTCAATAGTTTGTTGTTTTAATAACATCATCATGTCCTCATACGTGTCACCCCAATCTACACCATACCTTCCCAACCCCGGCACAGATTCGCCGTGTTTGATGCCCTGGTCAGATTTTTTTGGTGCAGATGCGTCAGGACCAGAAATATCAATATCATCCAGTATAGATTCTGGTGGTGCGTCTGGATTCTCAGATTTGGTATTTTTTGAGTCTGATTTTTGTTCTTTCCAAGGTATTCGTACATCATCGGCCAGCATTTTAGCTACAGTATTTTCAAGTTCATTTTTTAGTTCATTATAGTATTCAAGACCTACTTCTTTTTTTGAAGGCGTGAGAGATAGATCGTCTTTTGATTTTTTATCTATTTGTTCAAGTTCAGATTTTGTAATTTTATTATCTTTGGCAATGTCTAGAATCTGCTTTGCTATCTTTTTTGAATCGGTATCAAGTGCATCTATTTGCTTTTTGTCTTTCTCTGTGTCCTTGAGCTGCTCTTGTATTTTATCTCCTAGTTTTTTTGCTTCAGGACTCTTTGTTTTAGAGTAAATTGATTTGGTATCTCCAGATAATTTTTTTAATGTCTTGGCCTCATCATCATTAGCCTTTTTTATTATAGATGTGATTTTTTCTCCATATTTGCCGATTTGATACAGTTTTTTTAGATCATTTTTTAACTGCGATGTTGTTTTGCCCGTTTTTTTATTGCCTGTTTTTGTGTCTGTTGATTTTGTTGTGTCTTTTTGTATAATCTGATGTTCTGATTGAATAACTGGATTTGCTGTCACATGAATGATTACTGGAATTTGATGATTGGGGGGAGAAAACTGAACGTTTTGCATTACTGCTTCAATTGTAGCTTTGTATGTTCCTGGCAGAACCTGAGGATCAACTTGAATATCGAGTCTAGTGCTCGTGGGTTTGTTTTGTTTAGGTTCGATAAACCAATTAAAATATGATTGAGATAAGACATCCATAGTTGATTTTCCATCTCCAGAGAACTTGCCAGAAAATCCTGAACGAAACATAGCTTGTAGGTTAATTTGATTTTGGAATGATTTTGTTGCAGTAGTTTTAATTGTTGTAAAGCCAACTCCGCCCTGCGGAATTGTCAATTCGGCTGGATTTGCTTCTATGTAAAACTCACTTGGAGGTTTGACTTTGACGATGAAAAATGTGGAACGAATTATTTTTTGACCATTTACAATGCTGGTCCCAGTTATCGTGACTTTGTACTCTCCAGTTGGAGCATCATGTGCTGCATCTACAGATAAGCTTGGAGAATCTTTGTGTGGATCGATCTTTAATGATGTCTTTCCATTAATTCTAGCAGAAACTCCCGAATCTTTTGGATCAACTGTAACGACGATATCTATTTGTGAGTTAAAACCATTTAATGTAGAAACTGTGAGTCTTGTTCTTTGATCACCAAAAACACCTTGTTCAATTTCATGGATTTCTTGACTTCGCTGTAGTCCAAAATCTGGTGTTTTTTCAGCTTCGGCGACAGCAAATAATCCGATTTGACAAAGTAGAATGGAACTTAAAACCGTCGCTACAATAAATTTTTGGGACAATAATTGTCAAATTTTATCATGTCATAAAAGGCTGTCTGATTTGTTATCTTATCGCTGCCGCATCTTGTGATGCAGTCAATACAGTACCATTCTGAGAATTGATGATTCTATTTCTTAATGCAGAACCTTCAATTTTTTTTATCAGAAAATTAAGCGAAAATGGCTTTTGCACTATCTGTATGGTGTCTTCTCTAACGGTATCCAGCTTGTTCATAATCGCATTTCCATATGCTGATAAAAATATCAGTCTTTGATTGGGGCGTTGCTCTAGGATTTCCTTTGCGGCTGCCGCACCAGTCATTCTTGGCATGTCGTGGTCTAGTAGTACAATATCATATGGAGGAGTCTTTGTTTTTCTAAACAATTCCTCGTATTTTGCCTCATTGGTGTATAGGTCAACGCACTCTACACCATCCTTTGTCAAGGTAACCTTGTGGTTTCTCTTTTCTAGTGCTGTTTTGTACTGTTTTGCAGTAAAGTCATTGTCCTCTGCAATCAAAATGTTAAACATTATTTTCTGTGGGCAAAAAATCGTCTTTTAAGACTCGTTTTTGTGTTTTAAACGAACAAAACCTTGGTGTTCTATTAAACAGCATTTGGGTCAAAAGTCGCCCCGTGGAATCATACCATAATGACCAAGCACATTAACCGCACAAGTAGGGACGGCACAGACAGGTACAACAAAAACATCTCATCAGAAGATGAATGGTCCCACATTACAGATGAGCTAAGACAAACAGAGCCATCAGACCCAATGTCGCCCAAGGATAGAGTAATCGAGTTTTCCAATAGATTCCATCATACCACAAAGGAAGAGGCGGTTCGTGCAAAATCAAAGGAATTCGTAGACCAAATGACTAACACTGATCAGTATTTCAAATTTGCAAACAGCATGATAAAGGACAAAATAAACAGACTACAACAAATCAAAGAAGACGAGCAACGATTCCTAGGAGAAATCAGCGTACTGCAAAACAAAATTAAGACAAGATACGAGCTAGAAAAGCTAAACCCAAAGCACATCACCATTGATAATATGCAAAATCTTCTGGATATACTAGAAGACGAATGTGAAAAAATGAAGGACCGACTATTATACCAAGAACTAATTGTACAGCGAACCAAAGACGAGATTGTAAAAAAGCGCAGTCAGATTGAGAAAATAAAACAAGAGCTGCAATCAAAGACGGACCTAAATGAGCCACTAGTAGACCCAATCACCAGACTCAAAGTGGAGCTGATTCGAGCGGGTGTGCCAGAAGCAGACAGAATCTATGCGCTGTTAGACAGACTAAAAGAGAACATGCCCTAAAGGTTTGCCTTTATCTGATTTGCCAGATTATTCAGCTCATCCGAGCTAGGAATGGTGCGTTTTGTCCAGACTGCACCCATTTCCGCATATCTTGGAATAATATGTACATGCACATGAGGAATGATTTGCTTTGCAGCCCTACCATTGTTTTGCGCCAAAGAAAATGCAACTGCGCCAGTTGATGTCATTATTGCTTTGGCAATCTTTGGTATCTGTGAGAACAATTCACCTACTTTATTCTCTGGCATGTCAGTTATTTTTTCATAGTGCTGCCTTGGCACTACCAAAACATGGCCCTTGTCAATCGGATACTTGTCCAAAAACGCCACATGGTGATTGTCTTCGTAAATGAAATGGCCCTCCCTGGACTTTGATATTATATCACAAAATATGCAGCTCAACTAGATCTGCATTTGATCTGTATTTTATTATGGTTCTGATGCGATTGATTAAATTAGTACTAGTATAGGATTACGAATAACATGGGTGAAAACCGAGAATCCCGACGAGAAAAAGAGCGAGAAAACTATGCATCAAAGCAGAAGTCTCAGAAAACCAAAAACACCCTGATTGCAGCAGGCATTTTTGCCGTAATTATTGCAATTATTGCATTTGCATCATATCATTATTATGAAAAACTAACCCAAACAGGAACACAAATGTCTGGTCCTCCAGGGGCTGGCAAGCTAGGCGACCAGCACGAGCACGCAGCCATTCTAGTTAGAATATTTGGCGACAAGTTTGACTTTTCATTGCCAGACTTTCAGGTAAAGAGCCCATACATCCACTTTGAGAGCCAAAACGGAGACACCATCCACAGACACGCATCAAACGTACCATTGGGATTCCTATTCAAGTCAATCAAGGTAGTATTTGATGATGAATGCTTTATCTTCCCAGACAAAAAACCAGAGCATACATTTTGCAATAACGAGGATTATTCGCTAAAGTTCTATGTGAACCACGAAAAGGTACCATCCTTGACTAATTATGTCCTAAAAGATGACGATAGAATCTTGGTCTTGTACGGCAATGAGGACCAGACTCAAGTGGACAATTATCTAATGGAGCTTGACGGTACCTTCATTGAGAAGAAATAGCCGAGAATCAACCAAATTCTAATATTATATTGGATACTTTGGCGATATGATGGAAATATCTAGTAGAAACGTAGTAGAGGGAACATCTCGAGCACCACACCGAGCCATGTACAAGGCAATGGGTCTGACTGATAATGATCTGAATAAACCGTTTATTGGAGTATGCCACACAGGAAATGAGGCAACACCGTGTAATATTCATCTGCCAAGACTTGCAATCAAGGCAAAGCAAGGAGTATCTGATGCTGGCTTTACCCCAAGGGAATTTTCTACCATAGCAGTATCTGATGGAATAGCTATGGGCCATGAAGGCATGAAGTCTTCACTCATATCACGAGAAGTAATCGCAGATTCTATAGAATTAATGGTGCGGGCACACCAGTATGATGGATTAGTAGGTATAGCTGGATGCGATAAGAGCTTGCCAGGTACAATGATGGCAATGGCTCGCCTGAATCTACCATCGATTTTTGTCTATGGCGGAACAATAATGCCTGGAATGCTAAATGGAAAACAGCTCACAGTGCAGGATGTGTACGAGGCAGTTGGGGCATATGATGCGGGAAATCTAACACTGGAATCACTCAAAAACATTGAAAATTATGCATGCCCTACTGCGGGCTCTTGCGGCGGCATGTTTACTGCAAATACCATGGCGTCAATTTCAGAGGCTTTAGGAATTGCATTGCCAGGCAGTGCTTCTCCTCCAGCAGAAGATGAAAGACGTGAAAAAATGGTGTACGATACGGGAGTGGCATGCGTTCAGGCTTTGAAGAATAATATCAGACCACGAGATATTTTGACATTTGAGGCATTTGAGAATGCCATAACCATACTAAATGCAATTGGCGGCTCTACCAATGCCATATTGCATTTATTAGCAATATCTCACGAGGCCAAAGTAAAACTAACCTATGATGACTTTGAGCGAGTGCGAAGAAAGGTGCCACATGTTGCGGATCTCAAACCAGGGGGAATGTATGTGATGAATGATCTGGACAAAGTTGGCGGAGTTCCATTGATGCTAAAGAAATTACTGGACAGAAAACTACTACACGAAAATGTCCTTACCATAACAGGCAAAACCATGAAGCAAAACCTTGACAGCATTGTATTGCCGCCATCAAATGATGATATAATAAAACCACTGGCAAATCCATTACACCAAACAGGAACTGCTGTGATTCTCAGAGGAACACTGGCCCCAGATGGCGCAGTAGTCAAAATGTCTGGTGTTAAAATTACCAAATTTACTGGCAAGGCAAAGTGCTTTGATAGGGAGGAATTGGCATTTGATGCAGTATCACAGGGCAAGATCAAAGAAGGTGATGTGGTTGTGATTAGATACGAGGGTCCAAAGGGCGGGCCTGGCATGAGAGAGATGCTTGCTGTTACTGCCGCACTGGTAGGCCAAGGCCTAGGCGAAAAAGTGGCAATGGTAACAGACGGTAGGTTTTCAGGTGCTACTCGTGGATTTATGATTGGTCATGTGGCACCAGAGGCCTATGTTGGTGGCAATATCGCATTGGTAAATGACGGAGATGAAATCACAATAGACACAGAAACTAACAAGATTGACTTGCACATTTCCCCAGATGAGATGGAATCTAGAAGAAAGGCCTGGAAGCCACGCAAGCCAAATTATGAGTCAGGTGCTTTAGCAAAATATGCATCTCTAGTTGGCTCTGCAGCACAGGGGGCTGTGACTAGTCCTGTTTGGTAGCTCGAACGAGTTTATTGGTAATCAATAAAAATGATTTACCCCCGTTTTACGCTCGGGGACATGCTATGATCACGTAAGTCTTTAAAATCAATTCATAGATCATGATGTTGTGAAACTTATTGCATTACTCCTAATCACAATTCTAATTTTGTCAACGACAAATCTTGCGTTTGCACATCGTGATGGATGTCATAGCAAGCATAGTTGTCCGTCGGACACTGGAAGCTACGAGTGTGGTGATACCGGATACTGTTCTGAATGCCCAGACAACAAGTATTGTAAGGCAGGCAAGTCAGTATCGTTTGTCAAGGATTATCAGACAAAACAGAAAAAGGCAGAACCAATAATTCTCAAAAAGCAAATTCTAACTCAAAAAGCAAGTACCGCATTATGTGTTGGAAATACAATGTGCATTCAAGGCAAAGTAAAGTCAGTGGTGGATGGGGACACTTTGCATATCGACACATACAAGGTTCGTCTGTCTTTGGTCAACACTCCAGAACGAGACCAGAAAGGATTTGTCGAGGCTACCAAGTTCACAAAAATGCTATGCCCTACAGGTTCTGCTGTGATTGTGGATCAAGATGACAGACAACCGTTTGACAGATTCAAAAGATTGGTTGGCAAAGTGTATTGTTCCGATAAGAATCTGAATGCGGAATTGTTATACAAAAACCATGCAACAATTATGAAAAAATATTGTGAGAAAAGCGAGTTTGGATCTGATGAATGGGCTAAGAAATACGGTTGTTAGATTTTGACATTACGTGGTAAGCGTAATCACTACAACGTAAAATTCCTCAAAGGATACGGTGACTCTGTTGCTCAAAATAATTATTGAGAAATTACATCATAAAACTTTCTAGATGGTCCTTGCTTTAGAAACCTCATCAACTGCATTGCAATTTGTTGATGCTCTGCAGTTTGATGGATTTTGTGATGCGCCTCTTCATTCTCAAATTCTGCAATGATAATGTATTTTCCATCGCTTGATTTGCCAAGTCTTCTGCCTACAAATCCAGGATTTTTTGATAACACCTTGTTTGTTTCTGTAATCCACGCCTTGAATTCAGCCTCCATTTCCTCCTTTAGAGGCATATCGATTATTGCAACATACATTATTTTTCCCAGAATATTTCAGCTTAAGAATATTTCTCAGATTTCCGGACTAAAGCTATCGCAGCCAGAAGTGCATGGCTTGTTCATTACTCCCTCGCATTTTCCTATATCATCATGCATTATTCTGTGATGGCCGCAATTTTTGCACTTTATCCTAAAGTATGAAATCAAATCATTCATTGGAATTTTAGACTGGACAATTCTACCATCAGTGATGCCATAGTTTGTTTTCTCACTCAATGGTTCCACACTGCCTGTTTTTTGAGCCAGCCAACCAAGTCTCCATACAACGGACTAGTCTGCACATTTATGACATTAATCTCCACATTGGTACTTGACTTTGCAGTTTTGGTATATCTATCATACTTGCAAAACACTACCCTATCCAGATAGGTCTCACCCTCTATCTCTTTTTTGCCAAGCTCATCAGATTCAGAAATTGAAAAGCTCACAAACAACACCCCATCTGCCCAATATGCATTTGCAGATTCCAAAGTAGAAATCATACTAACCAAATCATCCAGGCTCATCTTTATCAGATCATGGACGTGGATTTTCTTGTACGGCTCGTACACAAAATCAGTCATGATATGATTTTTGGGTTCTGCCTTATCAGCTTTACAACTAGAACCCATGTATGCTGCAAACAAAGACGGTTCTGTCTCCAATCTTTTTTGCAGTAATGCCAACTCCCTCCCTAAGCTCGGATTTGCACAGGGTGCAAGAGACCTCAGTTGCCGAGCTTTTCAGGTGGATTTGCGGTTTTCCAAAATAAATCTCTGAATACAATACTTGTGATTTTGGTTTTGCAAGCATCTGACTCATGGTATACTATAGATCAAGATCGCATATAAAGGTACCGTACCATACCGTAATTCTTACAACATTTGAGTCTGATCATGCGTAATTTGGTATCAATTTTTGCAAAAATTACCAATTATCGCACCATAATACAACTCATTAAATATCCCAAACCAAGCAATGACTCCATGGGTGGCCACCTTTGGTAACCATACTTGTACTGTAATACCCCTAGGCCTACCAGGTACGCAATTTGAAATCTATTCCAAGCTAGAATCACACTATTCCCATACATTCCTCTTTGAATCATTAACAGGTCCTGAAGAGCTGGCAGAGTCCTCTATTATCGGCTTTGACCCAAAAATAATCATCCAAGGATATTCTGATAGAATCACAGTATCATACAAGGACGGAACCACAAAAACAATCCCAACAAAAGACCCAATATCAGAGCTAAAGCAATTCATCAAATCCACCAATGACCAGTCACACCGATATCTTGGAGGCGCAGTTGGAATCATAAACTATGACGCAATAAAACTATATGAGAACATTCCAATTCCGGATAATTCAAAGCCACTAATGGAGTTTGGAATCTACCAGGACGGCATCCTATATGATAGCAAGACAAAACAGTCACTGTATTTTTATTATGACGAAAACCGAATAAACCGAATAAAACAAGCAGAGCGAAAATTCGGCAACATCACATTATCAGATATTACGACAAACATGGACCAACCCAAATTTGCAAGTATTGTAAATCGGGCAAAAGAATACCTACATTCTGGCGATATTTTCCAAGTGGTGTTATCTAGGAAATTTAATTTCTCAGCATCTGGTGATTTTCTTCGAGTATACAAGGAATTGCGTACGCTAAACCCATCGCCATACCTATACCACATGAAATTTGCTCAAAAAACATACATTGGCTGCAGCCCAGAAATGCTAGTCAGAGTCACAGGAAACGAAGTAGAAACATTCCCAATTGCAGGCACTAGAAAAATCACCGATGATGAGGTAAAAAACAAGCAGCTAGAGCAGGAACTGCTATCAGACCAAAAGGAGATTGCCGAGCACACAATGTTAGTTGACCTTGGGCGAAACGATGTGGGACGAGTCTGCAAATATGGCTCTGTCCGAGTACCTGAACTAATGCAGATCAAGCGTTTCTCACACGTACAACATATCGTAACCCATGTTGTCGGCATTTTGGATGACAAGCACGACATGTTTTCTGCATTCGAAGCTGTATTTCCAGCAGGAACGGTATCTGGCGCACCAAAGGTTCGAGCAATGGAGATAATCAATGAGCTAGAGCCAGACATACGGGAGCAATATGCAGGAGCAGTAGGATATTTTTCCAATAATGGCTGTTGCGATTTTGCAATAGCAATTAGGAGTATTTTCTTTGATGGCACCAAGGGCTTTGTCCAGTCCGGCGCAGGAATTGTGATAGATTCCACCCCAGAGGGAGAATTCAAAGAAACCGAACACAAGGCAGGAGCAATGATTGCAGCATTACACGAGGCAACAAAATGAAATTCCTAATCATAGACAATTATGATTCATTTACCTACAATATAGCACAGTTACTAGGAGAATTAGGAGTAGAGTCTGATGTCATACGAAATGACAAGATAACGCTAGAACAAATTGCGCAAAAAAACTATGATGCAATAATAATATCGCCAGGCCCAGGCACACCAGAAGACAAGCGATACTTTGGGGTTTGCTCTAGTGTGATTCGCGAGCTTGGCCCAAAAACACCAATCCTAGGAATATGTCTTGGACACCAGGGAATCATACACGAATTTGGGGGCAAAGTAGTCAATGCCGCATGCGCAAGACATGGAAAGACAAGCCAGATCAAACATTATTCTGATTCATTATTTTCTGGAGTGCAAAACCCGTTTCGGGCAACCAGATATCATTCTCTAGTGGGTGATAAAACTATCATACCAGATGTTCTAAAAATAACTGCCATAGCAGAAGATGATGGGGAGGTAATGGGCGTATCGCACAAGGACTATCTAATCGAAGGCGTACAGTTTCATCCAGAATCAATTCTTACCACTGAAGGCAAAAAAATCCTGCAGAATTTCATAAACAAGGTGAAAAAATGCTAGAAAACTATATCGCAAGACTCGAAGTCGGCGCAAACCTAAAGCCAGATGAAATGCACAAGGCAATGGAACTATTACTAACCGAGGGAACACCAGACCAAATCAAGGCAGTCTTTTTGCAGCATTTGGCAAACAAGGGAGAAACAGACGATGAATTGCTTGCAATGCTAACAAAGATGGAAGAGCATGGAATACACATTGCACCAAAATGCAAGGGCACCATAATTGATGTGTGTGGAACCGGTGGCGACAAGTTACAAACATTCAACATATCCACAACTGCGGCATTTGTCATTGCTTCCTGTAGGGGAATAGTTGCAAAACACGGCAACCGCTCTTCTTCTGGAATTTCTGGCAGTGCAGATATTTTCGAGTATTTTGGCTATGACCTAAATGCAGACCCAATCAGATCAACCCAAATCATAGAAAAACACAATATTGGATTTTTGTTTGCGCAAAAGTTCCACCCCGCAATGAAAAATGTGGCAGCTGCTCGCAAAATGCTTCAATCCAGAACAGCATTCAACGTTTTAGGGCCATTGTGCAATCCCGCACGCGTCAAAAACCAGCTAATAGGCGTATTTTCCGAGGATTATCTGGAAAGACTAGTCAATATTTTGCAAAAAAGGGGTGCGCAAAATATCATGACGGTTCACTCCCAAGACGGATTGGATGAGCTGTCCACCACATCAAAGAACAAGATCTGTTTTCTGCGAGATGGAAATATAGGCCAAATGATAATTGATCCGCAAAAATTCGGACTGCACCAGGCTACAATAAAAGACCTGCAAATAACAACAAAAAAAGAAGCAATAGAGTCATTTGTATCGGTACTAAATGGAACCGCAAGCCAGGCCAAAATAGAAATCACCGCACTAAATTCGGCCGCAGGCCTAGTAATTGGAAATGTTGCCAAGGATTTGGAAGAAGGACTGGAAATATCCCTAGAATCAATCAAATCCGGCCAGGCGTTTTCCCATTTTGAGAATTTTCTCAGAGATTGCGGAGATTACACCAAGCTAAAGGGGATCATGCCATGAGCACACTACAAAAACTATTTGACAATTCGCACAAGGCAATATCTGATGGAACATATGAAATCACACAAAGCATCCCAAATTCCGGAATTGATCTAATAGAATCAATCAAGCAAAACAAGCACGCATCACTAATTACCGAGGTAAAATTCTCATCACCATCATTGGGCAAAATAAGAAAAGTATCCGACCCAATGCAAATCGCACAATCCATGGTAGACGGCGGCGCAAAGGCACTATCTGTTCTAACACAGCCATATTTGTTTGAGGGCTCGCCAGACTATTTTATGCAAATTAGAAAACAAGTCAAGATTCCAATGCTAATGAAAGACATCATAGTGGACAAAGTGCAAATCGATGCTGCAAAAAAAATCGGCGCAGATTACATGTTGTTGATTCAATCCTTGTTTGATTTGGGATTTCTCAGAGAAATTGACGAGTATATCGACTATGGACACAAAAATGGGCTCAAGGTGCTAGTAGAAGCTCATACAAAATCAGAGTTTGTCAATTCCCTGAGAACAAGGGCAGACCTAGTTGGAATCAACAACAGAAACCTAGACACCCTACAAATTGACATCAACACCACAAAATCCCTATTGGAAGGATTTGATCATTCAAGAATCATAGTATCTGAAAGCGGAATTGAAACCCCGCAAGACATCCAGTTTCTCAAGCAATGCGGTGCAGGAGCATTCCTAATCGGCTCCAGCATAATGAAGTCAGAAAATATTAAAGAGAACGTAAGCAGGTTGGTCAACGCAATATGAAAATTAAATTCCCAAAAGACGGGCGGTTCGGAGAGTTTGGTGGAAAATACATCCCAGAGACATTGGTTCCAGCAATTGAAGAACTAGAGGCAAGCTATCTTAAATACAAAGACGATCCGGAATTCAAAAAGGAACTAAACTATTACCTGACAGAATATGCGGGACGCCCAACTCCATTATACTATGCAAAAAATCTGAGCAAAAAAATCGGCGGAGCTAAAATCTATCTAAAAAGAGAGGACCTTTTGCACGGAGGCGCCCACAAAATCAACAATACTTTGGGCCAAGCCCTACTTGCAAAGAGAATGAAGAAGACTAGAATCATTGCAGAGACTGGTGCAGGCCAACACGGAGTAGCTACTGCAATGGCATGTGCTGCTTTGGGATTAAAAGCCGAAGTGTACATGGGCTACAAGGATACTATACGACAAAAGCTAAACGTGTTTAGAATGAACATGCTTGGCTGTGAGGTACACGCAGTAAAGGCAGGCTCACAAACACTCAAAGACGCAATAAATGAGGCAATCAGAGACTGGATTACAAACGTCAAGGACACGTACTATCTTTTAGGCTCTGCAGTAGGACCACACCCATATCCAGTAATGGTACGGGACTTTCAGGCAGTAATTGGAGAGGAAATAAAACAACAAATCAAGTCATTTGGCAAAAAATCCCCAGATGCCGTAATTGCATGTGTCGGTGGAGGATCAAATGCAATTGGAACATTCTATCCTCTTGTGGATTCAAACACTGAAATTATTGGTGTAGAAGCAGCAGGCCAAGGCCTAAAATCAGGACATCATTCCGCTACATTATCTGCAGGGACCAAAGGTGTCCTACATGGCATGATGACCTACCTATTACAAGATTCTGAAGGACAAATCCAGGAAACCCATAGTATTTCAGCAGGATTGGACTATCCGGGTGTAGGTCCAGAGCACTCGTATTTCAAAGACCAAAAAAGAATCCAGTATGTTTCTGCAACTGATAAAGAAGTAATTGACGCATTTTTGATGCTAACACGAACTGAGGGAATCATTCCAGCTTTGGAATCCTCACATGCAATAGCAGAGGCAATCAAATTAGCAAAGAAGAGGCCAAAGTCAGACAGTATCGTTGTGACATTATCCGGACGAGGAGACAAGGACGTAGAGGTGGTACAGGATTACATCCAGAATTCAAAATAAGTTTGCTGAATTAAAATCAGCAAAGGAAAAAGCCCTAGTTACCTATGTGATGGTAGGTTATCCAACGCACAAAGATACACTATTTGCCATACGTGGATTGATTGCAGGAGGCGCAGACATTATAGAGTTGGGATTTCCGTTTTCTGATCCTCTAGCTGATGGCCCAGTAATCCAACACGCAAGCACCATAGCGTTAGAAAAAGGAACCAAGATGGCACAGTTTTTGAGCCTAGTTCGACAAATCCGCAAGGAAAGCCAAATCCCACTGGTACTAATGACATACACCAACATACTATACCACAAAGGATACGACAAATTCTTTCAGCTTGCAAAGGAAGCTGGCCTTGATGGAATCATAACTCCAGACATGACAGTAGAAGAATCCAAAGAATATCTCAAAGCGGCAAAAAAGCACCAGCTGGATACAATATTTTTGGTATCGCCAAACACGACAAAGCCAAGACTACAGGAAATAATCAAGCAAACCACTGGCTTTTTGTATTTGGTGGCAGTCTTTGGTACAACAGGCGTTCAGACAAAAATCCAATCATACACAATATCCGCATTAAAGAATACCAAAAAAATTGCCAAGGGTAGAGTCCCAGTGGGAATTGGGTTTGGCATATCCACCCCAGGTGACATCAAATCCTACATCAAGTCAGGTGCAGATGCGGCAATTGTTGGCTCGGCACTAATCAAACTAATTGAAAAAACTCCATCTGCTAAAATCCAAGGTACTGTTGCCAAATTTACCAGACAACTAAAGGCATCCACAAAATAGCTATTTGGAATATTTTACTTTCAATGCCAGCAATATGACATTTAGTGCTATTGTGCTAATGTTGGCGCCAATTATGACCCAGTCTTGTTTTATTACACCATATACAATCCAAAGACAAAGACCAATGCAAATTGTAATCATCAGCCAATAAGACACATCATTTAGGCTCTTTGTCTTATAGCCACGAATCACCTGTGGCACAAAGCTTCCAGTAACTAGGGCAGCTGCTACACTACCCAATATGGAAACCCAGACGTCTTCGATCATTTTTTTGATATCAAACAATACCAATTAATGCGTATGCCGCAAAAAAAGAAATAAAAATATCATTTTCCTTATCCAAATGTGCAGACAAAGTTCATTTTCGTTACCGGCGGTGTTATGTCTGGCCTAGGCAAGGGCGTGGTCACATCTTCTATTGCCAAACTATTGCAATTATCAAACCAACGAGTCTCTTGCGTCAAAATAGACCCGTATCTGAACTATGACGCAGGAACCATGAATCCCGTTGCCCACGGAGAGGTATACGTCACAGACGATGGCGGAGAGTGCGATATGGACATTGGAAATTACGAGCGATTCCTAAACCAAAATCTTAGAAAAACCCACAATATCACAACTGCCCAGATCTATTCAGCAGTAATAGAGGCAGAGCGACGTGGGGAATATCTAGGCGCATGCGTCCAAATCATCCCACACATCACAGATGAGATAAAAAAGAGAATCTACAAAATTGCCGAAGACGAAAAGCTAGACTTTCTTGTAGTGGAGTGTGGCGGAACGGTAGGCGATATCGAATCACTGCCGTTTCTAGAAGCGCTAAGACAGATGAGACTAGAGAAAGGTACACAAGAAGTTCTATTTGTCCATGTTACACTAGCACCATCACTTGATGTGGTAGGCGAGCAAAAGACAAAGCCAACACAGCACTCCGTCCAGGAATTGCGAAGAATCGGTATCCAGCCTGATTTTATGGCAGTTCGATGCACCGAGCCATTACTGGAATCAACAAAAAAGAAAATCTCCATGTTTACCAATGTAACGGCAAGTGATGTATTTTCATGTCATGATGTGCCATCAATATTCTCAGTTCCACAAATTCTATACGAACAGGGAATTGTGGACAAGATCTTTACAAAATTTAACAAAGTTGGCATGATAAACTCGGCTGCAAACTGGGACAAGTGGAATAGTATAGTCCAGTCAATGCAAAAGCAAGACGGTGAAATCAAAATTGCAATGGTTGGAAAATATGTCACACTAGCAGACAGCTATGTCAGCGTAAACCACGCATTAAAGCACGCGGGAGCAAAAATTGGAAAATCAGTATCAATTGACTGGATTGACTCGGAAGGAATCAACGGAAATGTCGACTCGCTATCAAAGTATAATGGAATTTTGGTACCAGGAGGATTTGGCTCACGAGGTGTTGAGGGAATCATCAAAACAGCAAACTTTGCGCGAGAAAAAAACATCCCATATCTTGGGATTTGCTTTGGATTTCAGCTAGCTGCAGTCGCATTTGGCAGACACGTTCTGAATTATTCTGATGCAAACTCTACTGAGCTAGACCCAAACACCACGCATCCAGTAGTGGATTTGCTGCCAGAGCAAAAAACACTATCAAATCTTGGCGGAACTCTACGGTTAGGAGCGCATGATATTACCATAAAGCCAAACACCATTGCTGCTAAAACATACAATTCCACTCATGTATCAAGACGCCACAGACACAGATATGAGATCAACACAAAATATTTGCCGGAATTTGAGAAAAACGGACTAGTATTTTCAGCAGAATCTGATAATTCAAAGAGAATGGAGATGCTAGAGATTCCATCTCACAAGTTCTATTTTGGGGTACAATTCCACCCAGAGTTTAACAGCAGGCCTGGCTTTCCAGAAGAGTCCTTTGAGGCCTTTATTCGGGCTTCAGCAAGCTAGTCCTAGATATTTCATAGATTTTCTGGCGCGAATCGCGAATAGAGATTCTCTTTTTGACATAGCCCTTGTCCAATAAATGGCGCAATGCCAATCGAACTGTTCTGTCTGGAAGCAGGGTCTTTGTAACTAGGTCTCTCTGTGTCATCGAGCCCTCAAATTCTAGTGTTTTGAGCAATAGCTTGGAGCTTGGAGGCATGTTTAGGAGGTCTTCAGCAAGCTTGACTTTTTTGGTAAATGCAGACACTGTAGTAGAGTCTTTTTTGATCTTGATTACTCGTGCAGACGGAACTGATTTTGTGCACTCAAGAGTGTTGTTGATTCGAAATCTATCCACACCATCCATTACAACCTCGCAAAACAGCCTAGAAGAAATATCATCCACCTCAATTAGGCTGGTATCATGAACTATTAGCGGCCTTCTAGTAATGTCTAGCGAGTTTACAGATACTACGCCAAAGACTGGCGAGTCCTGAAATATCATGGGACCTCCAGCAGACATTGAATATGCAGAAGAGCCAATCGGTGTAGATATGATCACACCATCGCTGGAATCATGCCATACTTCCTCATGGTCTACACGCAATACATGCTCCATTAGCATTGCACTCTTTGATGAAAACACTGCAACATCATTCAAAACTGGATAGACTGGCTTTCCATCAATTTTGACTGCAATTCTAGAAAATTCCGATATTTGATAGTCGGATTTTTTTATTCTATTTACTATGGATGAAAACTCTTTTAGGTCAACTTGTGCCAAAAATCCGCTGGATTCGGATTCGCCCACACCAAGAACTGGTATCTGTGCATCCTGTGTTTTATGAAAATAGTTACGGACTCCTCTGTCCCCACCAGTCACTATAATGCAATCCATATCTTTTCTTGCCTTGTATCCGACATAGCTAGATGATATTCCATAATCATCCAATACTGTCTTGATTGTCTTTACTGCAATGTCTGTTGGGGTTACCCCAGAGATTCCTATTTGCACGAAATGATTAGATTTTCTTGCAATAATAAAAGCTTAGACGTCCTTGAACTTCATTATATTATAGTAGTATGAGGCGTTGACTTGGGTTGCTCCTTTTGGTGGAATTTTATCCAAGCCTATTTCTTTTGACTCCAATGCTGCCTGTGCAGCACCCCCTGCAAAGCTTAGTGCCCACAATGCGTCTTTTTCTTTGAGCAACGTACAACAATATGTGGCAGTGAAAATATCTCCAACGCCCACAGTATCGTAAATTTCCATGTTGGGTAAAGTAATGGAATATTGCTTGTTTTTGTAAAATAACGAGACTTCGCGCTTGTTAGTATACAGAACGTGTTCTATTTTTTTGTGCAATAGTTTGGCACCATCGATTCCTTCAGTTCCAGTCAGCTGGTACGCCTCGTTTGGGTCAGACTTTAGAATGGAAATCCCATTCAGATCAAGGTCGGTTCTCTCAAATGACACCAAACCGTCTTGGCCTTTTCTTCTCAAAAACCCTTGAGGATCCAATGCTACTAGTTTTGCATCTGACTTTATTTTTTGCAGCACATCGACAGATATTTCATCAAATACAGGGCTGATCAGTATTCCATCCGCATTTGTCTTGGTATAGTCTATTTTGTCGCAGAGATTCTTTATCCATAATGTACGGTCTGCATCTTTGATGTCCAGTCTGAATCGAGTTGTGTTTTTTTGCGATTCCGCATTTTCAAATTTTATCTTGTTTTTTTGTAAATATGACACACTAGTATAATCTGGGCCAAACTTGGTGTGCAGTTCAACATCAAAGCCCATGTTTTTTGCAGCAACACCACAATAACATGCAGGTCCGCCAGGCCTCTCATACAGATTGCCATTGATGTTTATCTCATCTATGGTACAATGCGAAAAAACTGCAAGCTTCACTGTGGTGCATCATTTGGATTCGGATTTAGTTTTTTGCTTTTGCAAACAGTTAGGGCAGATTATTTGGCCTCGCTCAATTAGGATCTCCACATTTGATCTTAGGCAAAAGTGGCACAGCCCCCTCATCACAATAACTAGGGCCGAACTTGCATAAATTTAGCTAGTAATCTTAGAAAAAGAGATATTCTAAGGTACGTCGATCCAAGCCGTGAGAAAGCCCATTCCTATGACAATAGACAAAAAGCTAGTCTCCCTACTCATGGCAGTTTCATTAGTCGGAATAGGCGTGACAATATTCTTTTCATTTCACTATGCCACAATAATTCTAGGCGAGCGGGCAATAAACCAGCTAATAGGCGAGTCTGCAATTCGAGGCAGCGCCATAGAGGGAATCATGAAATCCAAGATTCAGGAAATGCAGGTAATTACCACAAATCCCATGATAAAGATGCTAGTAGCGGAATTAAACCAAATAAATGATAAAGAAATTCTAGCTGAATCAATAACGCAGCGAAGAATCGACTTTTTAATTGAGGTCCAAGCGTTTGAGGCAAGCATTGGAGGTCTCGATGATCTAGAAAATGTCGAAATTGTTGGAATCAATGGCGATAGGCATTTTGCGCTGGTAAACACAAAAAACCAAAAAGACTATCTGTCCAATCCAATATTTCTCAAGGGCGCAAAAGAGCCATTCACGCAAATCATACTAGACAACAATAAAAGAAAAATTGTCACGGCGGCGCCAATTTATGAAAAACCAAAAGATACATCTCCAATCGGCGTTGCAATAATTACTGCAAATACAAATCTAATTGATGGCGTATTGCTAAACAGAAAAGGCCTCGGCCAGTCAGGCGAATCATATTTGGTCAATACTGATGGCCATATGGTTTCCGAGTCTAGATTCGTGCCAAATGCGCCATTTAACCAAAAAGTACACACCGCACCACTAGAGCACTGTCTTGCAGACGGTCAAATTTACTATGGAACACATACTGACTATAGGGGAACAGATGTTCTTGGCTCATCAAACTGCCTCAAAAGTTTGGGACTATCGCTAATAGTAGAAATTGACAATGTGGAGGTTTTTGAGCCAGTAGCTGATCTGCGAGACAAAATCATAGTTCTTGGCGCAATCATCACCATAATAGTTGGAGTTGCAGCGTATTTTCTCTCAAAGCTGATATCAAAGCCACTAATCAAGCTAAAAAATGCCGCAAATCAGGTAGCAAACGGCGATTTTAATGTCAGAACAAACATCAAAACCGATGATGAGATAGGCCAGCTATCCAGATCATTTGATCAGATGGCAGAGCAAATCCAGGACTCACTGCTTAAAATCAAAGAAAGAGAAGACGTAATCAAGCAGCAAAAGGACATTTTGCTCCAATTCTCCCAATACAGTTCAAACTATTGCGTCTGCTTTGTAGATATTGTCGGCTCGACAAAGCTTACGGCCAAGCTATCAGACATAGAGACTAGCAAGTTTTATTCTATTTTCTTAAATTCGGCAGCCACCGCAATTACACAAAACCACGGAGTCGTAGTCAAAAACATTGGCGATGCATTATTGTATTATTTCCCAAAGACTGACCTAGAAGAGCAGGCACCATTTGAGGAAATGCTGCATTGTTGTATGAAGCTAATAGAGGCGCGAGTTATAATCAACAAAACGCTGGCCGCAGAGAGCCTCCCAGAAGTAAGCTATAGAATATCTGCAATGTTTGGTCCAGTCAGAGTAGCAATAGTTGCAACATCTGCCATAGATGATATCTTTGGCTCTACTGTGAATACGTGCTCAAAGATAAACTCACTTGCAAAACCAAACTCACTAGTCATTGGTGAATCATTATACCAAAAAGTCAAAGACATCAAGGGCTACAAGTTTGAGAAAACTGCAGATTATGCCATAGATGTAGAAAACAAGTTTGCAGTGTATTTGGTGTCGCAATAATTCACATCAAGATTATAAAGAGGCGCTCGGAAGGGAAAACTATGCCATTAAAGCGTGCAAGTAGAGGACGACGAAAGGGTGGAAAGGGCTCTTCAGACCGTATCCAATGCACGAACTGTGGCGCTACAGTGCCAAAAGACAAGGCAAAAAAAGTCACATCCAGACTAAATCTGGTAGAGGCATCACTAGCAAAGGAGCTTAGAGCGCAAGGAGCATACATTGCATCTCCAAAGGTTCTCAAGTGGTATTGTGTATCATGTGCAATTCACTTTGGCATTCTCAAAATCAGATCTGCTGATTCTCGAAGACAGACAGGCAAGCTGTACTAGTCTTCTTTGATGTTCTTTGATGTAACTATAATTCTCTGAACAAACGTTATTCCAGCTATCACAATTACGATTCCTATTGCATATGGCATCAAGCCTGGAATCATGCCAATTATTGCAATTACAAGTAATCTTTCTGCGCGCTCGCCAATTCCTATTCCTTGTAGCTTTATTCCAAGGGATTCTGCACGAGATCTTGCATAGCTTACCAATAACGATAGTGTGATTGCAAGCAAAACCCAGATCGGCTCTGCAAATCCGCCAACTAGCAATCCTGCAAATATTGCAACCTCGGCTATTTTATCAAATACGGAATCTAGGAATCCTCCTTTTTTTGAGACCTTTTTGGTATATCTTGCTACTTGGCCGTCTACGATATCAAAAAATCCTGAAACTAAAAGCAATACTCCGCCAATTATTCCGGCTGAAACCCAAGGAGAAAGATACGAGTTCAGACCATATGCGATTGCCGATAAAAACGCAAAGACCAGACCAACTCCAGTCCAAAAATTAGGAGACAGTCCAGTAGAGCCGAACTTGGCTCCGATTTTTTCTAGTGTTGGCTTGAGTGAGTCTCTAAAATTATTAAGCAATGTCGTGGGATGATTTGGATTCTATTTAAAATTCATGGCAACCATAGTGGAGAGTAGCTTGGCTGCAAGCGATGCTGTGGCACCATTATCGTATGTTGGGTTTAGCTCCACTACATCCAAAACAGAGATTTTTTTGTCCTGCATTGCATATATCATATCAAATAATTCACGAGAGGTGATTCCTACTGCTTCTGGATTGCCAACACCTGGCGCAAACGCAGGATCTAGCACATCCAAATCTACACTAACATAGGTCTTATCAAATGTAGATAATGCGTCTTTGACCATCTTTGGTCCTTTGCCGTCTCGAATGTCTCTGTCTGTGATGGTCTTGATTTTGTTTTCTTTAAGAAATGCCAGCTCTTCTTTGACAAAAGAGCGTGCGCCAACATGGATTATCTTGTCGGCTCCCTTTTTTTCCACCACTCTTCTCAGATATGATGCGTGCGAATATTCTTCGCCGGCATAGCCGTCTCGCAAGTCATAGTGCGCATCAAATACGACATATCCAGTTTCCTTTGGAACATTCATGTATGTTCCATATGTGAGGGAGTGTTCTCCGCCTAGAATGATCAACAGTCTATCTTTTTTTGTAAGCTCAGCAGTCAGCTTGCCTACCATATCGAGCATTTCTTCTACATTTGCAGTATGCATTGCATTGCCCAAGTCTTCAATTGCTACTCCTTCTAGGTCAACTCCCAAATTAGGATGGAAGATCTCAATATTGTTAAAGGCCTTGCGGATTGCATCTGGGCCAAATCTGCATCCTGGTTTGTAGGAATGTGTAGAATCAAACGGAATTCCATATACAGTGGCAACTGGTGCCTTGTCTTCACCAGGACTGATAATTAATGGGTCTTTGTTTAGATACAAATCCAGATAGCTCAATACATTTTAGAAAAACCACTAGAAAATAAATGAATACTATGCTGTTATTTTTTGAGTAGATTCTTTGAATTGTTTTTCTACTTTTTTTAACAGACCTGCAGAGCTGAATGGTTTTTCAACAAACTGGACTTTGTTTTTCCATCCAAGATCGGCAATCTTTGATTCCAGCTCGTCGCCAAAGCTGCTAATAAAACAAATGCTCTGATTGGGATTTTGTACAAAAATCTCCTTTGCAACATCAAGTCCATTCTTTTTTGGCATGCCATAATCCAAAATCACCACATCGTATGATTTAGGAGAATACTCTGCTAGGCATTCTTGGCCGTCAAATGTGAGTCTTACAGTATGTCCTTTTGATTGGAATATCTCTTGGTACAATACCCCATACGCAACACTGTCCTCGGCAACTAGGATATTCACATTATGATGTTTATACTTAAATCTAATCTACTTGGAGATGTTCGCATCAAACAGACGCCATTTAGACCATGATTTGGGGTCTTTTGGATAAATGGCGAGACAGATTCAACTTGGTAAATGGCTTGTCTTTTGTCTGATTTTTTATCTCAGATACAAATTCCTCAAATGATAGTTCTCTGGCATTTCCACTCTTTCTGTCCCTAATAGAAAGAGTTGATTTGCCGACTTCTTTTTCGCCAATTACCAGACTGTACTGAATCCATTCTGTTTCGGATTCTCTGACGCGTTTTCCCAGTGTTTCGTTTCTATCATCAATGTCGACTCTAATGTCGTTTGCACTAAGCTTGTCTGCTAGGTCTTCGCAATGTTTTGCAAATTCCTCCCGCAATGGGATGATGCGAACTTGTGTTGGGGCAAGCCATAGTGGAAATTGTGCCTTTCTTCCTTCTTTTTGGTCCAGAGCGGCCTTTTCCAATAAGGCATAGATTACACGCTCTATTGCACCACTTGGGGAATTGTGCAAAATTATTGGATGGTGCGGCGTGTTGGATTCATCAAAGAATCGGATTCCATATCTGGCGCCGTTTTCAACGTCAATTTGATCAGTAGATAATGCAGATGCTTTTCCTAAATTATCAACATAGTTGAATTCCCACTTTAGAACAAAATAGAAAAATCTCTCCTTCCACATTTCTACTAGGACTGGTTTGCCCATCTTTTTTACTAGTTCTTCAATGTAGGCCTTGTTCTCATTGTAAAATTCTTCTGTGAATCTAATTGCCATCTCGTAATCAGAATCATCAATGCCTACTTCTTTGAGGACATGACGGGACAGGTCAAATCGCTTTCTGAATTCTTCAATTGCTTGTGGTATGTCAGTGCAGAAGGCATGGCAATCAGGCATTGTGAATGCACGCAGTCTTCGCAATCCAACTAGTTCGCCGGACTGTTCACGTCTGAAGCTGTATCTGGTTAACTCGTAAAGCTTCATTGGCATGTTTTTGTAAGAGATTTGAAAGTCATTTGCCATCAGGAACTGTCCAAAGCAGGCTGCAAATCTCAAAAACAGTTGCTTTCCTTCTGTGTTGATATTATACTGACGTGCCGGAAATCGGTTAAAGTAGCTCTCCATGCTTGGATGATGCGAGTCATACATGATTGGCGTTTCAACTTCCAATCCACCATACTCCTTTACTTGATCTGTGACAAATCTCTCCAGTAGTGACTTGATGAGTCTGCCGTTTGGATAAAATCGCATGTTGCCTGAATCTGATGCCGGCTCGTAATCCGCAATTGCCATTTTCTTCATCAGCTTGACGTGTGGTGGAGGTTCGTCGACTGCTCTTTTCTTTGCAGCCTCGTATTTTGCCAGAATTTCTAATTTTTCGTGTTTTGCAAAGTTAAATTTGTCAACCTCAGTCATGGACCCATCAGGTGATAGAATATACCAAAACGATTTGATTTTCGATTCTGACTTTAGTGCTTCTGATGCCTGCCCTTCATCATCATGTGAGTGACCATGATCATGAACTGTTGTTTCCTTGGAAAACACCTTGGAGCTCTCAGCTAGTGGGTGTCCCTTTACTTTGACATTGTATGATTTGGTCCAACCAAACGGCGCATGTGATACTTCCATATCGGATGCGGATGACTCCATTTCTTTTAGTAGCGATAATGCAGTGCTAGGAGCAGCAAGATTTGATGATAAATGTGCATATGGATACAAGAGTAGTTTTTTGCAGCCAACTTTGCCCATGCTGGATTTGATTTCGGCAATTGCCTTTTGTGCTATTTCAGAATCATCGCCGTTTTCTATTGCCACAAAGACAACTACTACTTCTTCTAGTCGTTTTGGTTCTGGTGTGATTTCCTCTGCAGACTTTATCTCTTTTTTAGTAGGATTGTATTCTATGCTGTCGCAGTGTAATTGCAGTATTCGCACAGATTCACAGACTTTGATTTATTGAATTAAATGTTATGTCAAGGCTTTGATTGTAGCGCAATAACAGATCGCAAAATTACACTAGACAAACCAAGATTATTCATCAAAAAACTGCCGGCTCGCTCCAATGGATTTTCTCCACGGTATCCTTCATCGTAAATCATCTCCACGTCCCCTTGGTCAGTCTCCACAAGCGATGTGATAAGAGAATAATTGCCCAGTTTTGAATCATTGTGCTCCACAAATAATCGCAGGGAGATTTTCTTAATTGTGGCTCCTTGTTCTTTGAAATTCCCAGATTCCATTAGTATGATGACTTGATCTGGATCTCGGTTGACTCTTTGGGGGTATGTCATGTCAATGATTTTCAATGTAACTAGACTAGTCACGATAATTATTATATATTATTCAGAGCAAAATCATGAAGATCACATCTATACAAGACACATCATACAAAGCTGTAAAAATTCACCCAGATAGAATAAACAAAAAGCGATTCTAAATTAAAAGAAAACACTAGAATCTATCGAATCTAGCTCGCTCCAGGTCACGGTCGTCTTTTGTTTCCTTTTTCCATTCTTTGTAGTGTTCTTTGCACAGGATTGCTTTTTTTGCCGATGTTCTGAGTCGAAGGCCAGCAGTTTCTACCTTTGAAGAGGTCAAAGAGCGTGCCCCGTCATTTGAGCAACCGTCGACATCACATTTTGCGCCTTTTGATACAATGCCCATGGGAATCATTTGATTTGATATTATTTATAGTTGCAAACGTGTTCGTTTGAATCAAACTAACTGGAAGATAAAATTTCCAAAAATCTAGCTTGACTGATGATAAGGGCACAGAGTGCAGACACCATATCTGAGATAATGAGTACTGATATCATATCGATTCAAGAAACCCAAACCATACATGATGGAGTATCTCAGATGGTTGCAAATAAAGTTAGCAAAGTCTTTGTCTATAATGGAGAAAAACCGATTGGAATAATTAGCGATAAAGACGTTATTCGATTTTTGTATATAGATAGAAGCAAGCGCAAGTTAAACGAGGTTTTTGCATCAGAAGTGATGAATCAAATCTGCTTTGTTGTGGATTCGATGACTTGCACTCAGGCGGCACAGATGATGATGATAAACAAGATTAGCTCACTTGGAATCGGCTCCAAGGACAAGATGGAGGGAGTGGTTACAAAAAGCGATTTGATCAATTACTATATTTCAGTAGATCCTGGCAAGACTAAAATCGTAGATTACCTGACTGTGAGCTTTTTTGCAGCTCCGCATCATTCCAAAATACATGAGATTCTCAAAAAAATGATCATGCATGATATCTCTAGAATAGTAGTAACAAGTAATGACACACCTGCAGGAATCATAACAAATGGCGATATTTTCCGAACAAGTATTGCTACTGATAAGATGGGCATAGTTCACGACCATTCTGATGATGATGGATTGTGGTCAGAAACAGGATTTGTGGGATCACAAATTACAGCAGAAGTCATGACGGAGGGGTTACTTACCATGCCATCACACCACACCATGAGAGATGCTGCCAAGCTTCTCTTAGATGAAAGAATAGACACACTTGGTGTAAAAGACAATGACACGATGATTGGTATTCTAAACAAGACAAACGTGCTTCAGGCACTGGCGGATCTAAAATGAGTCAAGATTATGAGCCATCAATTATGATTGTGGATGATTCTCCATTTACTAGGCGTGCGATTAGAACCATAGTTGAAGCAAATCACCTCTCTGAGAAAATTATAGAAGCATCAGATGGTGTAGATGCTGTGATAAAATACAAAGAGTTTCACCCCACATTAGTCACAATGGATGTTCTAATGCCAAAAGCAGATGGCATTCAGGCGTTGCGTGCAATAAAAAAGATAGACCCGAACGCCAAGGTGGTCATGGTATCATCTACAGGCAAGGTCCACATTGTACAAGATGCGATGAGAGCGGGTGCCATTGACTATATCCTAAAGCCGTTTGATTCATCACAAATGGCAATTGCACTAAGTAAACACGGAAGAATGTAAATTAATTTTCGGGCTTGCCTTCAAGGCTGCGCATCTGATTTTCATAGATTTTCTGCAGTTTTTTTAGCTCATCAATTTTGAGTTTCTGCTTGTCCAAATGATTATTGACCTGTTTGATGTACTGACTTGTCTCTTCTGCCACGTCACACAAATCATTGATCTTTTCATTTACAACATCCTCAAATGTTTGTGGATGCGACTCTATATCCTTGAGGTAGATGATTCTCTTTGGCTTTAGTGTCTCATCAAATTCCGGAATTGCAGGGCCTTTTTCAGTAATATGTTTAGGCGAATCATCATAGCTTGCCAGTCGCTTAAAATGCTCCTTGGTATTACGGTTGATGTACCTTCTGGCCATTACATTGGGATTGATGGACAATGATATAGTAAGACTAGTGTGTTTTTTTCGAACAGACCATATCTTCACATTACTGCGCTCTATCGTTTATAAATGGAAGATTTTGCACCACAATTATGGGCGGAGCAAAAAAGAAAGGAGCAGCTGCCATGGAAAAATCCCAGGATGATTCCAAGGCAAAAGAGTCAGGAGCTAAAAAAGACAGAAAAGACAAGAAGGGAGAAAAATCAGAGAAGAAAGCAGAAATCACTGTCATCTTAGCCGAAGACCAAGCACTCAGGCTCATAAAATCAAACAATTACCTAACCATACAAGAATTAGCAAAGCAGACAGGAGTCAAAATCTCTACTGCAAACGCATGCCTAGTTAGTCTGCTCAAAAAAGGAACAGTAAAACGAGCAGGCGGATTTTCAGGACACTGGATCTACCAGTCAGCCTAAGTACAACGAAATTACATCGCCAGACTTTACATCTTTTAGCGAATCAACATTTGTCAGAATCTTTCCTATTGGCGTCATTGGTTTTGATGTTACCACATCAGATACAAACAAACAGACGCTAGAGCCGGCAGGAGTAAATGCAATGTCTCCTTTTTTGAATTCTTTTTTTTGTCGCTCCACGCCAGAGTTCACCTTGGTTTCAAAATAGACAATGTTTTGGCCCATAAAGTGAGCATTTCCATCAAGTGGTAGGGATCTCATAATTATTCCGACTGTTTTTGGTGAGAGGTGTCGCTTTAGCTCACAATCCAGCTTGGCCTTGCCTTTGATCTCAAGGATGAGCTTTGTTGTAGATACAGTTCCTGCACTCATGCTACTTTACCTCTTATTGGAATATATAACCGCATTAAAGCAGTTTTGTCACTTGTCGGATCCTGAAGAAGTTGAAATTGAAGCTCCAGAGGAAGTAGAGGAGGAGCCAGAGTTTGCGCGACCAGCTGGCGAAGAAGTGGCAGAAGACACCACAATGGAAGATGCAATTAATGCATACAAGAAAATTTTCGAATCTAAAGAATTAACAGAAGACGAGCGAGCAGAGCTTGACAAAAAAATCAAGGAAATGGAAACTCGTGAAGTCATTGACATGGACCCAGTCCACCAAATCACAGAAATTCCACTTGCAGGCAAAGGCAAAATCGCAATCGGACCACCAAATCTGACCAGATTTGAAAAAGCAAGAATCCTAGGAGCACGCGCACTACAACTATCACAGGGAGCACCACCATTCATAGGCATACCAACAGATGCAAGAACATCGCTAGACATTGCACTAAAGGAGCTTGACGATTACGCAATACCAATTGTCATAAAAAGAAGGTTGCCAAACGGCGATTACCAAAACATCCCAATTGATTATTTTAACTAGTGGATGAATCGTCGACAAAACTTAATAGAATAAATTTTTTGGAAAAACTAAATGATTAGTATGGAAGAAACAAAACAGATCGCTCAACATCCTCCATACACCTATTTTGTAAGAAATGATCCAATAATGCCAGCAGCACTTGATGTATTTACCATACTCAATAAACACGGAAAAGCAGTTTTGCTTGCAAAGGGCCTAAACATCCCATCTGCAGTAGCAATTGCAAATATCATAGTAGAAAAAATGCTTCACAACTCGTGCAAGCTGGACCACATCAAGCTAGATTCTGAAAGTGAGTTTGGAAAGAGAATGATATCAACAATAGAAATATCTATCTCAAAGAACTAGTAGACAGAACCCGGTCCTTTGAGCAACATGTTTTCGCATTCTTTGCATATTGCTTCATCAATGTTTGACTCTAGTTTGTGATGAATCTCGCAGATCAACAGACTTGATTTGATATAGTTACACAGACTGATGAATTTTGCAAGGCTAGACGGAGTGTATGCCATGTCAGATGACAGCCTATCGCTGAGCTCATTGACCATCTCTGAGACCTGCTTATCAGAGACCAGCTTTTCAATTAGTTTTGGATCACCGCGCGTACCACGAATGTAGTTACTAATTGCTGCCTGTGTTACTCCAAGCATTTTTGAGATTTCGTCTTCTCGAACATTGTGCTCTTCTGCAAGTTTTTTTGCCAAGATTGCACGCAATGCAGGAATGAGTGTCTTTGATTCTATCTCTGCAGGAAGTAACATTATGCAAAAGTCCTTGTTTAATCTATTTAAAGTTAACAATGGATTTTACAAAATCAGCAATCAAGAAATTTTGTATCAAAACTAGCTTCAGCTAATCTCAATAAACCTTAATTGATTTTTCCATTCAACAAAATAATGCAAGAGATCCTCAAAGTATTATCTGATGCTGCAAACGCATGTACTGCAAAACACCTAGCACTATCAGGAGGACTGGACAGCACCATACTTGCATATCTACTCAAAGACAAAAAACCAAACTGCATTGCAGTAATATCCAAAGATCATATTGCAAACGATCTTACATATTCGCAAATGGCTGCAAAGGAATTTGGCCTTCCATTATCCATTCGCACATATGATATCACGCAGATTCTTGAGGCAATAGAGCAAACAATTAGAATTCTTGGCAATTTCAACGATATTGAAATTAGAAACAATGTTGTTCCATATTTGGCAATATTTGAAGTAAAAAATCAGGGATTTGATAAAATCATAACGGGTGACGGTGCAGATGAGATGTTTGCAGGATATAATTTTTTGATATCAAAATCAGATGATGAACTAAAGCAAGATCTGGCAAGAATTGCAAAAATTATGCATTTTCCCTCACAAAAGCTAGGAAAAGCATTAGGAGTTGTAGTAGAATCGCCATTTTGTGATGGTGTGGTGCAGGAATTTGCAAAAAACCTTGAACCTAAAGACCTAGTTGGAACGCATGATGGTAAAAAATTCGGCAAATTCATCCTAAGGAAAACATTTGATGGAATGATCCCACAATCAATTGCTTGGCGCCAAAAATCCCCAATGCAAGAAGGCGCGGGGACTCAAGGATTAACAGAGTTTTTTGAGAATACCATTCCAGATGAAGTATTTTTCCAGAAAATAAAGAGAATCAAATCCGATTACAACATTACGATTAGAACCAAAGAATCCATGCACTATTATGAGATTTTCAAAAAATATCACAAGCTCAACAACTCCAAATCAGGCACGTCATGCCCAGATTGTCAGTATGCAATAGAAGAGAATTCTAAATTTTGCAGAATGTGCGGTAGGTTTCCGATTTAGGCCTTTTTTGCCCACTTTTTTGGTTTTTTCTTAAAGATTCGTCTGCATCCGTTACAGCAAAAAAAGTATTTTTTGCTATCAAATTCATATGATACTGCAAGCGATTCATCCATTTCAATTCCGCAGACAGGATCTACTGGCACATGTACCCGCTGTATGTTTTCTATTTATACATTAAGAGATCTGCATCATTATTGATTTGATATCATCAGTTGTTTTTGCAACCATAATATCAGAGCGAAACTTTGCTCCGTGAACCAAACCTTTTGTGAATCGCATCGCCTGCTGCCTAATGTTTGCAAATTTGATTTTGTATTGCGCAGCATAATCCAGATATTTGCAAAACATCACGGTTTTGTCTTTTTGCGAATATTTTTTGTAGGTGCCAGATTTGAGATAGTCATTTATTTGCTCAAATAAAAACGGATTTCCCATTGCACCTCGACCTATCATGATAAAGTCACAGCCTGTCTCATCAAGCATTTTTTTGGCAAGCTCCGGTGTTGTTATATCTCCGTTTCCAACAATAGGAATATCGACTGTTTGTTTGAGTTCTTTGATCAGTGACCAGTCAGATTCGCCAGAGTATCCTTGCCTTACGGTTCGCGCATGCAGTGTAATCATTTGGATTCCTGTGCGTGCCGCTACTTGTGCAATGTCTTTGAAGACTAAATTATCATCGACTCCTGCACGCATCTTTAGTGTGACTGGCTTGTCTGTTGATTTTACCAGTGTTTCTAGGATTTTTTGAGTGAGGCTTAGGTTTTGTAGTAATGCGCCACCTGCCATCTGTTGTGTAATGTGTGGTGCAGGACATCCCATGTTATAGTCAATGACATCAAAATACGGTTCGACTATTTTTGTAGCCTTTTGCAGCGATTCTAGATCAGAGCCAAAAAGCTGAACTGCCAGCGGCCTTTCTTTGTTTGAGTATTCGATAAACTCGGATATGTCTTGGTTTTGTGCTTGGAGTTGCTTTTCTTTTGCAATTATGGCATGAATGCTGGTAAGCTCTGTTACTACCAAGCCTGCACCCATTTCCTTACAGAGTAATCGCAAGGCAGGATCACTTACTCCTGCCATTGGTGCCAAAAAAGCACGACTAGAAAACCTAGGAAGCATGTTTTTTGTCAATTTAGATCTTATATAAAATCAAGCAAACTATTTCGTTCATCCCAAACACACCAAAAAACATACCATCACACATCGCAAAAAATCAATGAGCCACAGAGGATTGACGTTTTGGTACAATACTGCGCTGATTACTTTTGCAGCAGTAGCATTAGGAATAACATGGTCCGTTATGAGTTCTGGATTTACATCAAGTGATGTGATGAAAGAAGTAGTAGAGGAGGCAGTACAAGACTCTGCAAATAATTTACAGGTAATTGGTAAAGTCATAGGCTCTGCGGACATATCTGATGCTAAAATCAAGGCAACATCAACACCACTCACAGCAACCACAACAGGGCTAGTTGATCTGAGAACCCAAAATGTCAAGGTAATATACAAAATAGTAAAAGCTGGAAGCTATGAGATTAGCTATGATAATATCTATTCTGGAATGCTAAAAGGCTCTGCATCATCACTAGCAGACGCACTTGCCAAGGCAAAAGAACAAGGATTAATCAGCATAAATCCAAATTCCGATGTGGAAAAGCCAGACACTACTAGTGCATTTGTGTATTGGGTCATAACTCAAAATGACGACGTATTTTTGGAAAGTAATGAAATTGCCAATCTAGTCGTAGTATATGCAGATAAAGACAGACCAACGACTGGCGAATTTATCAAATTACAAGTAGAAGAAAGCGAGGGAATGCTACTAGACATGCAAAGAACCATCCCAACAGTATCAGCTAGTGTTGTTGATTTGGGCGGAAAGATAAAGAACTAGGCACTGAATTTTTTTACCAAATCAGAAAATTCTTGGGTAGACAATGGAGGAATTTTCATTATTTGCAGATTTTGGTCCACATGGCTTTGCGTTTTTTGTCCTACCAGTGGTGCTAACACTCCAGGAGTAGAGCGGATAAACTGTAGACATCGAAGTGATGGCTGTGATATATCTGCAAATTCTGGAATGGTTCCAGGTGCAAGCAGTCTGCCCTGCATCAGTGGAACGCTGGTAAACACACCGATTCCAAGTGAACTTGCAGCATCAAGAACGGATACATCTTGGCCAGATACAGATTGTGATTTTAGCATAAAGGCCTGATCATAATACAGATTGTATGGTAATTGGATGAACCTAAAGCCATGGTTTTGCCCGCCCATTTTTTTTGCCAGCTCCACAGTATCATGTAAAGATAGATGTTGCGGATTGTCTTTTGATACGCGATAACACTCCCATGTTGCCATGCCATAGTATCGGATTTTTCCTTCCGTTCGCATTTTTTCATAGAATGCAAAGACGTCTTCTAGATTTTTGAGAAATTGCTCTCGTGAAATGTCCGGCTGGCCTTCCACCGCATTGTGCAGATACATCAGATCAATGCATTCTAGGCCCAAATTACGAAGACTGCGATTCAACTGGTCCTGCAAATATGGAACCGTCATGCAGTGATACCCAGATGAGATGTCGTTTGCCTTTATTATTCCAGGCTTGGCATATTCTTGCTGCACGTATGCCCAAAATTCCTCTTTTACATCAGCATCGTTTGTAACATAACCGTTTTTTGTACTCACAAAGATTTGGTTGCGCTCTATTTTGCCTTGTGAGATAAGTGATGCGATTGCTTTGCCAACAGAGCGCTCTGCCTTTTGCGCTCTATAGTTTATGGCAGTATCAATTACATTAATTCCAGATAGAATGGATTTTTTGACTGCCTCTTCGACCATTGCATCGGTTTGCGAATCTGGATTGCCAAGATAGGTTCCAATTCCCACATTGGATAATGTGAGATTTTGTATTGTTTTATAATTTTGAAGAATTACTCCATGCTTCTGAGAGAATTGTTTTGTTCCTTCTGGTGTGGCAAAGCCTGTTATCACGCGGTATGACCAGATTTGTTTGATTTAACTGTTGGTTACTATTGCAATCAAAAACGACAAAACAAACAACGCACCGGTGATTCTAGAAAACAACACAGTTGATTTCATTATAATAACAAATTTTTCCACATCGTCAATTGATCTTTTGATGTTGCGTCCAGCATTCACCATCATTGGTATGCTTGTATATACAATAGCACAGTACACTGGTAATAATTCCAATGTAATACCTAATGCAACAAAACCATACGCAACACCTGGAAATACCCAATACAGACTGGAGGCTTTGGCTTTTCCCAGCACTATTACTAATGTCTTTCTTCCCTTTTGTTTGTCGGCATCATGATCTGGAAATGATGTGATAAACAAAACAAATGACGACAGGGTTCCTGCGATTATTCCTGCCAAAATGTTTGTGGGTATGATTTGTTCTGTTTGAATGTACATTGTACCAAGCACAATCATTGTTCCTTTGATTCCAACAAATATCTCGCCCAAGCCAGAATCGACTATTTTTGTGGAGTAAAAATAGATGGATAAAATCGCAAACCCCAAAATTGCCGCAATAATCCATCCATGTACCACAATAAAGTACACGCCTGCAAATGAGCCTAAAACCAGGCAAATTATGCCTGCATAGTGCACAGTGGATGGTTTTAGTAGGCCTTCCGGCAACACACCTGTTCCTCCAGAGAATTTTGTTCTTTTTGTTATGGTGTCAATTCCCCGTTTGTAATCTGAATAGTCATTGAGAAGATCAACACTTGCATGCAACAACAGGACACCTCCCATTGTTATCGCAGCGGATAAAACATCAATGGATTTTGTCTGCCAATACGATATTGCAAGGCCCAGTGATACTGCAATTACAGACGCTAAAAGAAACTTTACTCTAATTATTCTAAACCAGACTGCAATGCTCATACAAGTGATTCGTCACTTACGCTTAATGGTTTTCTCCCCATAAAGCCAACGTCTTTTTCATGCCAGAATTTTATCTCTGTCTCTCCTTCTTTCCAGCACAGCCAAACATCCTCATCAAATCTCTTTGATGGAAAATCAAGCAATCCTTCTTCTAGGCTTTTGAGTACTGCGCCAGAGTTTTCAAGCTCCTCTACGGCAGCATAGAATTTTGTTACTGCCGAGTTTAGCTGTTTTTTTAGTGTGGCATAGTCCCCAAGATTAAATGACATTCCCATGCTAGAGTTTAGTTGTGCCTCTAGCTTTTGTACTTCTGCTCTTTGTTGTTGCAGCGCCTTGTATTTTTGTATAACAGCAGGTAATACGGCATTTGCTTCTTGAATTGTAAAATATGTAGGCAATAATTCCAATGAAAAATCTCATCATTAAAAGGATTGTTGTGGATTTCTCTGCAAATTTATTACCAATCACACCGACCAAAACACATGAGTGAAGAACAGCAATTAGAAGAACTCATCAACCAAACTCTAGATGTAACACTTTCAACAATCCCAACATACCTACAAGAAATAGA